>Ga0123352_10004020_pt1 | contig 21545 bp, 13 predicted proteins | sample TergutLab28metaG_FD_89700 | JGI IMG/M metagenome (GOLD analysis project Ga0123352, IMG submission 89700) | Labiotermes labralis P1 segment gut microbial communities from Petit-Saut dam, French Guiana - Lab288 P1 | ecosystem: Host-associated > Arthropoda: Insects > Digestive system > Gut ...
AGCAAGCATCCCACCTGTGAATGTTTCTTAACATAAGTGTTTTACAGGGAAGGGTTGTTAGCACCTCGCCCAACCCCCAAGCTGGAGGACCACCCCTCGTCGGCTGTCCGCGACTGCTTATTCGATTTATTCGCAGCTACCCTCCTTATCGGAGGCCGTTCCTGTATCCGCAACCTGAGGACGCGCCATGCCGTGGTGACAGGGACCCACTACATGGCATTGCAATTAACAAATAAAATTAAAGAAAGAACACTGAATCGCGACCGTGTTAGTGTGTCAGCCAGTCTTAGTCGATCGTGGACATTTCAGGGAACCTCCCACGTAAATTACCTTGTGATAAAGTCCTACAAGCTTGCTGAGCAGACGGGAAGCTACACGCCCAACCCCACACGGGAAGAGTACGGTAGCATGTGGTTCACACAGATCATAAATGTCCACTGTGTGAGAACATGCAGTGTTTCTTTGCTACAGATCAGGTGGTACTGCTCATAGTTACCACTGAACTTCAAATAGTTAAATACAGGAAACGACGACCCTTGAAACAGTTCAGAGCAGAATGCAGAAGATGGGCAACCAGTTGAAACATCGATCCCGCTGTGTGCTGCTACCACGTGATGGCGCCATGCAGGACATACAGTAAATTAGTAGTCAGCAAGAGACAATATACTGTCGAAGGCAGGACAAAATACTTCCTTGAGAAATAACCCATTCCGGTCTGAGGCCATGTTTAATTGTTATTAATAAATGGTAAATCGAACAGCATATGTGTGCAAAGCATATTTCAGCGTTATAAATTTTGAAAGACCCTAGTTTCTGATAGATAAATTTTAAGCGATCTGATTTTAATACTAATAATTAGTAAATGTATTTATTTTGTTATAAAAAAGACTAGTAGTAATTTGTTTACAAACTTTATATCTTTAGAAGATACTTATTATGGTTATACTTACATCACTGTATGCGCTATATTATGGATTCAAAATGTCCTTATTTTCACAAAACAAGCAAATAAACATTCCATTCCTTCATTCCTGCGGTCTATGTTGGCTGAAGGTCCTGGTTAATGTGTTTGGTTCACCTTTGCGCATCTTCCTAAAATAATTGGTACATTGAACTTTGTCATCTCGTCTCTGCTGTTTTACGTTACATCTCCCATGTTGCGCCACCTAGTGTGTAGTGGCGGGTCTGAGCATTCCCTTTCACTTAAGAGAATATGCATGCAGGATTTCTCTTTTCCTGCTGAAAATGGGACAGGAGTGTAAACAAGGGTGAATCTAGAAGTATAAAAGTTCCGAAAATTAATTGGGGAAGATAGCCTATATCTCATTACTGTTAGAGGAAACCTTTCTAGAGAAAGGCAACCCGAAACCAAGTTCCCCAGTCCTTCCACGTGTGGGGTAGTGATGTAGGCCCTATTCCATTCAGGTGGAATAATTCGTACTCGGTCCTTTGACAGAACACAGTCGAAGAGGAAGGCCATGTAAAAGGTAGAGTCTCCTTTGAGGTCGGTAAAAATAGGAATGCCTATGCCCTAAAATAATCTTGTGGTAAAAGCGAACTTCTTGTCTTGCAATAAGCAACAAAACTGAAATGACAAAGTGTGTGAGATACGGATTTGTGACGCACACACGTCTTGAAGACCACCGTAATTCATAGAATATGTTTATGCTGGCCATTTCTAGCGGTATGAAAATTCTCACAATCTGGTTCATAGCGACCTACGTAGGTCCAAAAGATCCCCGGTTCGATGCCAACTGTTACTACAAAAAAAAGTTCGGAAATACACTGATAGGGTACGAGTTTATTTCCATATTATTAGGGCGTGTTTGCTCCTGTACAAATCAGGTGTTCCGGATAAGTGTTCTCTTCATCCTAACAACAGCTTTTCAGTCGAGCCTGATATGGACTGCACATTGATTGTAATGACCACATTAAGCGATCATGAAAGACAATAAAGTATGGAGCATAGGAAAGAGCAAACTTGGCATATTTATTTAGCCATGATGGTTTGTATACCGACGCTGCTACTAGCTCAGACATATAACGTTAAATGACGTGACTCTACTCGGAGAGGATGTTAATGAATGCACCTGTGGCCTTATTTGAAACACTACACTGGTGTTGGAAACATGGACTGATAGTTCACAAACACCTCAGACAAGACGTTCGCTGTCCCGGCCTTGATTCAGCGAGTCAGAAAGCTTATAGCTTGCTTTAGTTATCTTGTCTCTTGCTGCTCCTATTTGACCGTCTGCTGTGTGTCTGCATGACTTTGGTGGTCCATTCTCTACATAACCACACACACACACACACACACACACACACACAACAGTTAACCCAACCCCTGTAAAAATATATGAATCGCTAGAACGGGTCGACAACCTCTTTGTGTATTTGACTTTAAATGACGCAACAAGAGAAAATTTCGTTCCGCTATTAGAGACGGAACAAGTCACAATGCTAATTTAACGGCAGAATAATTTCACAATTCTAAAGGAAAATCTTACTCTTGTTAAAAGTGCTGCCGAATTAGTGGAATAAAGAAACACGAAGTTGCTTGTGCAGCATGATAATGAAATTCTAATCGACAGATCTTTCACTGTTAGGAGTTGAACAAAACAATGAGAAAATACACATTGCCGCAAGAAAGAGAAACGGGTGATCGGAGACTAAAATTAGGGGCATAGAATCTTCATAATTTGCGCCCTTCGAAGGATATTATGGTTGCAAAGTAAGGAAAATAGTCTGATCAGAGCATATACTTCTTGAATGAGTAAGTGAGGATTCTTGTACCTTCCGCGTAATCGAACTAGTATGAAAGTACTTTTAGAATTTCCGACACAACCCGCTTTCAGAACTGTCAGACAGCAGAATTCACTGAAAAAGAGTGAAGAAGGTGATTCTTCAGTCTTTTTCAGTGCATACTGCTGTCTGACAGTTCTGAAAGCGGGTTGTGTCGGAAATTCTAATTTCAAGGTCGCTGGTTCGATCCCAGCTGGTGTCATTGGAATTTTTTATTGATATAAAATCCATCCGATCGCACTATGGCCCTGGGGTCGACTCAGCCTCTAACAGAAATGAGTACCAGGAGCATTTCCTGGGGGTAAAGGCGGCCGGTGCTTAAGGCTGACAACCTTACCATCATCCTGCGCCGTTGTCATGAAATCTGGGAACCTTAACTTCCTGGAACCCTCTGGGCCACTACAAGCCTGTAACAGGACTACTTTACCTTTTTATATACACAAGGGCAATTCCAAAATCAACCTCCGATTGGTTGGTAAAACGAAACACGTTATCATAGCGCCAAAGCGCACGCTCAGAAGTAACAAGTAACGTTTGTTATCGCTGAACGCCTACCCTCATACATTTTCGCTCCGTAGTGTAGGAGTAATTACCGATGACACACGGACACTATCATCGCCGCTCCCGCCAGCTGTGAGGTGCGTATTCTGGGACCGTAAGGGAATTTTTTGACAGAATTAATGGCACCAGGGACCACAATAACGTCAGAGGTTTTTTGTGAAACGCCGAATAAGCTTCGGAGGTTGATCCAAAAAAATAAACGGCGCGGGATGCTCACTAAAGGCGTCGTTCTCCTGCACGACAACGCACGGCCCCCACACCACGGCTCGGACAAATGCTTTACTCAAGCTCTTCAACTGGGAGATTTTCGACCACCCCTTACAATCCGGACCTGGCGCCAAGCGACTACCCTCTCTTCACCATGATGAAGGTCTGGTTGGCTACCCAGCGCTTCCACACCAACGAAGAGCTCATGGATGGAGTCAACAACTGGCTGCATAACTTGGCGGCACCGTTTTTTGAAGAGGGACTACAAAAACTAGTGTCACGCTACAAGTGCCTTAATGTGGATGGCAACTATGTGGAGAAGTAGTCCAGTTATGTATGTAACTGTTCCATATAATAAAGTTTTGTTCTCTGTTTTGTAATTTTTTTAACCAGCCAATCGGAGATTGATTTTGGAACTGCCCTCGTATATATACATGTAAAAGATTACTTGCAAAATATAAATGGCACACACCTATGAGTAGAAGACAATATGGTATGCAAGTCAAGATGGGGTTCAACTGACTCGGGACACAGTGACACGCGACTCTCTATTAGTAATAAGTAGTCGATAAGCAGGCTGTATGATGCGTTCTATTTCTCATATCCTTAAATTTCATTCGCAAGTCTCTGGCTCTGAAAATATATCGGTGTAAAATAATGCTCTGTGCCTCTACCGGCTCCACGACTATTCTAGTATTCTTTTCGTGGGTTTTCTCAAATTCTGCAGGTAAATGCTTTCAATACTGTACGGCAACCTGTTTCCGAAATCCTTACTTCTACAGTACTAATGCTGTAAGCCTTATACAGTAAATAAAAAATATAACGCAAGAAATATTACTAATATAATTGTGTAAACTACAGTATTATCGCAATTTACTTGCTACGTACTTATCATCGTGTATCGATTAGCACTTCCACATTTCATGCAGTAGGATGCACGTAGAAATATCGGATAGATGATCTGTTATCAATGGATATAGCTTTACCCCGCCCCTTCAGGAAATATATGGCCAACGCCTAAAAATAAGCAACAAATATTTAATTTAAGATAGTTCCAGCTAAGTCAGTTTTTGTCATTATATAATACAAGACGATAAAATATTTACAGTGTGGAAAGCTCTGTTAAATTAGTCAATAAATATCTATCTTTCTTCAACGTCAAGATATTTAGGTTTTTTTTAAAATAAATTGTTGTAAATATATCCAGTTCTGTCTTTCCTTTCAAATGTAACATGGTTCAAAATGCAGGTTCGATCTGCACGAAAATTAGTGCGTCAGACTCACTCCGCCTCGTATACAGACTTATTTAACGCGGTTTAACTGTCTTAATCTTGACAACCACCCTGTTTAAGTAACTGAATTCAGTATTACGTAGGCTCATTAAGGGAGTGGTCTTTCTTATAAGGGACGATGCAAGAGATAACAGGGTGCTAATGGTTTTTCAAGTCCTCTGGAATGCTATGCTGTGTCAGCTGGTAAATTGATACCGACGTTTCGAAAAATCCTGTTTTTTTCTTCAGGATCAGTCAGTATAAGAAAGAGTGGGACGCTACACCATGACGGCTATTCAGTATTTACAGACCTTTGAAATGATTAGGCAGTCGAAGGCTCATCTTCGGCTATGTGATCTGAAAGCACTACCATCCTTACAAACGTCAGTGTCTATTTACCAGTCGAAACGTCATTCCATAAGACTTCAATCTTCATGAACGTGACTGTGAAAACCACAAATCTCGCTACGTATGTGCCATATGCTTTAAAACTACAATACAACTTGAGGGTTGTTTGACTGTGCATCTTCCTCATGAAATAATGTGAAATGCCAACTTGATGCAACAGGGTAATTTTATTGATGTATTCTTAGCTCGACGTGTTTCGGGTACATACACCCATCATCAGGAGCATTAGATGTTGAGTTGCAGCATATGGTTTTCTGCACAGAGTTTTTGGATGGGTGATGGTCTTGAGAACCGCTACGTAGGTCGTGTGTACGGTGCGGATGGTGCCGTGCGACTCGCACGGCACCATCCGCACCGTACACCACCACCCAACCAAAAACTCGGTGCAGAAAACCATATGCTGCAACTCAACATCTAATGCTCCTGATGATGGGCGTATGTACCCGAAACGTGTCGAGCTAAGAATACATCAATAAAATTACCTAGTTGCATCAAGTTGGCTTTTCACTTTATTTCACTACAATAGAGCATCTGCGTGTTGTTGAATTTTTTTTAAAGTGAGGCATCCCCTTTATGTTGAAATGCTAAAATTATAATATAAATATATATGTATATATTTATATTACAATTTTTTGCGTGTTGTAGAAGTTTGATCTTCGTAATGGGGACACAGTGAGTATTTTGTGAGTTATAAACTGTATTTTATACAGAATTTAGATAAATTTCACCTTTTAATATCGTAGTTAATTTTAATGTTCGCTTTTCTGGAGGGTCTAAATGTATATTAGAATTCTAATTAGGTATTCCTTGCTTAAATTTTGTTTTCGTTTCATTTCTCCCACACAAAATACAACATGTTTCTCACAGCCAGAAGACAGATAGGCCTCAGGTGTAAACGAAACGCAATTAAGTATATTAAACTCAAAGCGTGAAATAACCTTTTTTCTTTCTTTTTAATTGTAAGTTCGGTCGTATGCGATAGAGTGGCGTCAGGATGATTACATTGTTGATCGGAACGGGTAACCACATTTGATAATATAATATAATATAATGTCGATAACATAAATAACTATTTAATGAATGAAATAACCATGTCTTGTAATTTATAAAGTACTCTGTGAAATGACAGAAATCGAATTAGCCTCTCTTAACGCAGCCTTGCCAGTAGAAAATATCTCACACATATTTAGTTTTAGACGATGTTTTTTGGTTTTCTGCTCTAGCCATAGACCGACAAGAGACAACCAAGGTGGGTGTCTCTTTTTGATGACAATCTATTTTAAGGTACGAGCCCAAGACTCGCTTGGAGCAAATTGAAAGAGTGTTTATTAAAAGTTCATTGACCTCTACGTAGATTACAAGGCACAGATCTCGGTTGTAGGTTGCGTGAGGATTTATAATTAGATCCTAGAACACATTAACATTTGAACTGATGATGTGACTAATCTCCCCACAACTCTGGTAACTAGCTGCATTTATTACTAACAATATGAGTATTTTGGATGTGAAATTTAATTGAAACTGTATGAGAAAGCTAATGACATTTAATTGTAATAATAGAAGTAAATGAGTCAACAAAAAGTGTAGCAATTTGAAACGAAATAAGGCCTGCAAAAATCAGGAGCCTAATATACAGATGAATAGATTTTTTATCCGACAAATATATCCTTCTGTTACTCTCATGGGTTTATTTTTTAAAGTACACGTTACTTAAACAGATTCCTTACAATTTGACGGATATAATCGCAGAATTCTGACATGCTAAGAGATTTCGTGACTTTTATTTGAAAAACTTTCATAGTAATATGCAGGCATGTTTATGAACTATTTCTATGTCAGTTTTCATATGTGTGCAGGTAAGGTTAAAGGTAAAGTTCACCCCATTGTCTTGAAGGCCCAGAGAGGGAGTAAGGTATAGGTCTACCCTTTCTTTAACCTCGGCGCTAGAAGGTTGTGGGTGATCAAAACGATGCCCCAGCCGCTTTACGCCCGGGAAAGAGATCCAGTACCCATCGTACAGGAGGCCGGGCGGGCCCCAGGGATGGTCTGTACGAGAGCGGAATGTCACCCCCCCCCACCAGGATTCAATCCCCGGAACGTCCAGTCCGTAGCGAGTAACTGCACGGACTACGCAATCCCGGCCCACGAAGAATGAGTAACATGAACTAAAAGAAAATAATTCAAATGAGCATGATCAACCCATCATAAAATTACAGTAGACGGATTGAAGGTATGACCTGATATGCCCACATTTGAATTGTTATGCCAGCCTGAAATTTAAAGATATCGAAGTCTGAATTCAAGTTCTGGAGACGGAGACACTAGAATTTCTAGATGAAATGTCAAAGAAAGTTGCTTCAGGAGAGAAAATCATGGCGTAAGCCGAACCAGGCAATACAGACATGAATGAGGAAACAACCACATTGCCATCTGTGTTTGCTACTGTGGTGCAAGTAAAGTGGCTCTGTTATTGCAATTTGGTTTCACATTTGCCCAGAACATTAAGTTTCGAAAGTAGGTCTGTCACAAATAGGGCCACACTGTTTCTGTCTTCAGTCTCACACATTTCACACAGTTCGACATCTACTGTTATTGTTAACGTAATGGCGAGCCGTGGTTAGCTCTTCTGCATCTTACGTGGACAAATGTTTGTATATAAACTGAAGTAGTGTATTCTGAAAGAATCAGTTCTGTATTGCCCTGATTTCAATGGCCTGTTACTAAAGATGGTGCTGCTTGTTCTTTGTCTTCTTCTTCGTATTCTATTTGGCTTCCATCTCTTCACAGTGATTAAATCCTCTGATGTGGTCTGATTAGAAATAGTTCTTGTAGAAACTGAGTACGACACTTTGAAACGACAAACAGCACATTACAACCAACACAGAATAACAAGACAGCAACATGCCCGTATTCAAAAGTAGACTCATAATTAACACCAGATGTTTTACTGAAAACTGTTAGGAAGAAGAAGAGCAAAAGGTTTGAGATGGGGAAATATGTAGCACATAAGGGGGATATGGGAAGTGTATATAAAGCTTATGTCAGGAAGTATAAGGGAAGAACAAGTCCAAACTCCCTTTCAAGAATGTGTGGAAAGGCAATATTGAAATGGATTCTAAAGAAACATGTCGAGAAATTTTGATGTTTTGCTGACCGTACATCTCAGCATAATCTTAGTAATTAACCAACTTATTGTACAAATTCTTGTTTTATAATAAGTTTATTAAATGCCTCTACATGTTTCGAGCACTATGTGCTCATCATCAGGAGGTCAAAATTGTATTATACAGCATCTGGTATCATCACACTGAAACAAGTGAGTGATCTAAAATCACTAAAATTGTATTTTAGTAATTTTAAACTACATACAGAGAAAATATTTTATTTGACCAATATGTTTCGTAAATTCGTGAAGGCTAGGTTACGTTACACAATGTAGCCCACTCAACAACCTTGTACACGCGCGTTGGAGTAACTGTGGAAATTATCAAATGACACTGGTTAGATAAAATAATGTCTCTCTTCTCCCACCAATGACCGTAAGATCGCTGATTGATAGGGCTATGTAATTTTCTATATAAAACCGCACTTGGTTCCTTAGCGACGAAATAGCTTTGCATACGAATCGCTTTATGCATGTAACATGTACTGCGTCTCAACAACCAACAAATGAGGGCGTGAGGGGAAGGTGAATATAAAGAATTTATATTCAATAGTATATGGGGATTCTGCGTTGAGGTTTATTTTTAATGCTTTGTTAATATTACGGGAATATACTTGTGATAAGAATAGAAGATGAAATTATTCACGGTATTTGTCGTTAATGATATTCACGAATACTGATAGATATCTTTTTCCTTATAGTCTATTGAAAACTGTTAGCCACTGAATGTTATCAGGCGAGTGCTGAGTAGTTTTGAGGCTACAGTAAAGTTCACTAAATACAGTAGGGTCTCGTTTTGCAACGGTTCGTTTTACGACGATTCACTTTTACGACTCTTGTCGAGCCGGACCGAGCACTCCCGACTTGTGGTGCATCACTGTCACAACTCAAGCGTCCTTTCTCTACTCGGTGCGCTTCAAGCTCTTTTCCGGTGTGCACGTGTTTCTTCTTTTTTATATTTTAGTGCAGTTCTTTTAAGTTGATTGTGATTTTTCCACCCATGACATCCATCAAAAAGACAGAAAAGAAGAAAATATCAAAACAGTTGACGTTACATTCTTTCTTGATGTCTTCTGAACCACAGCCTGGGTCTTCTTCAACAAAATTAAAAGTGATTTGATTGATATTTTTTTTTAATATCTGTGTTATTTTCTATATATCTAATTCATTAAATTAAAATTGTATATCATAATGTAAAGAAATATTGTAAATTTAAAAATTATTTGTCTAATTTGTTTGGCCCGTGAACCTATCTCAATTTAAACAATTTAAATATTATTCTTTTTACGACGATTCGATTTACAACCAAATATTCAAGAACGTAACCCCGCGATGTAAAACGAGACCCTACTGTACTTACTTGGTTGGATCTAATAGAGGGAACGGGAAACCCTGCAAAACAAGGAGCTTCACAATTTGTGGGCTTCACCAAATGTTATTACGACCATAAATCCATGAAAGGTGAGGCTTGTGGGACATGAAGCTGCTTGGTGAGATACCAGATACGTAATACGTCAGTCGGAAACCCTGCATGGAATAAACCGCTTGAGACACATGAGAACAGATGCAAGAATAATATTAAGTTGGATATGTAGAAAATGAGATGTGTGTATGTGGAGTAGATTCGTCTGGAGAAATGGTAAAGTGGCTGCCTCCGATAAATACGGCAATTGACATTCGGGTTCAAATGAAGCGGGAAATACCTTGACCGACTGAGCGACTAAGAGCTTCTCCGCTCCAGATAATACACATACTTCAACAAGACCCATTTGTAAAATTTATGCTGTAAATTTGCAAGTTCATAATCAAACTTTACAATAATTATTAAAATGCGTTCACTGGTAAGAATGTGGTTGTGATGTTGGCCATAAAGCATTCTAAATAATGTGCGACATGAAGGTTCTTACGGCGATAACTATGAAGAAGACTGCTTTCTAGAAAGCGATGCCGTTGTTCTGGTATAAATTTACCGAGATTTAGAGAAACATGTTACCTTCATCAGGGCATGATACCATGAGGATGGTAAATTTTTACCAGACCACGGAGACACATACAATTAAGACATAGAAATGATCTGAGGAATAAAAAGAAAATAATACGTTTTATTTCTGTCAATTCAAGACGTTTCCACTTGTCATACGCATAATGATGTTGACTTCTCTGCACATGTTCAAAGCCTGTGTTAATACTTCCCAATTATACACTCCGTTGTGTTGAATTAAAAATAAGAAATAAAAAATAGCCATCGAACACAACTTTAAAAGTATTCATACAGCTGCGCGAATACATCTGACTACTGAGCAAGAACAGTTCTTGAAGGAAAACGATTTTTAATGATCCCGCACGGTAAGTGATACAAAAGCTGAACAAACTCTCTTGAACACATCTATTGTTCCGAAGTACTCGTTTCATATACTTCACTAGCTGCGATATTATTCTCGGAAGAAACCACGAAATCCTTAGCCTCTACAGTTCGGAAACACGAATATATTCTGCCGGCAGCAGTTATTCCAATCACGCTGCGTTCAGCCTCTCTAACTGCAGCTATTGATTTACTCATTAAGTTCACCACGGCATACTGCATTCGTTTCCTTGTGAAAGATATTTGCAACCTAAGGATTGTTTTATCAGGATGATGATGACCACAAACACCGTAGGCCAATTTTAAATCCCAAATAATAACTAATAAGTATATACCTACACAGAACGAATGTACACGAGGTTCTGTATCTTACTTATTAGCTCAGACTATACATTGCCCATGGATGGGAAGAATCTGAATAATTAATGGAAAATGGTAGGGTAAGAAGCTGTCGGTGCCCAAAGCTTGTAATACTGTGTCGCTCGCAACGTTTGAAAGCACCCTAGTGCCTTCATCCCCAGGGAGAAACAATCAATAAGAGGTTATGCCATAGCTTCTCTTACAAATCCAGCATTTGTCTGAAGGGAGTGAGAGAAACCACAACAAAACTAAATAGCTTAGTCTGTACTTAGGCAGCAACTCAGATCTAAATTTCCTGAATACGTAGTATATCCTAAATCACAACTCTTGCCAACTGAGCCATCTTCCTAAGTGGAAATGAGTTTTATCGTGGCATTAAGGAGAATAAAATTATTCTTTCTACTTACTTAGAAAACTGTCTTCTCACTTTCCAAAACCCGATTAGGATATTTAAACCCGTGAGGTATTAAGCTGTATTCTAGGCCTGACAAAGTGGTTTCTTACTTTGAGGAAATAATACATATTACAATACTTTAGTAAGAGCTTAGAAAAATATCCGTGTTAAAAAAACTTCAGCATCCGTACAATAATAACCAACAGGATGCACTATTCACTTTCAATTTATTTCAGTAATTAACCTCTATTTTCAGCATGACATATACCAATTGCTGTATATGCAGGGCAGTACCTCCTGATGATGAGCAGTAGGCCTGCTCGAAACATGTAGAGGTTAATTATTGAAATAAATTGAAAGTAAATAGTGCATCCTGTTGGTTCTTATTGCACAGATATATCACGATGCACGGTCAACAAAACATTACAAAAAAACACTTTAGCACCTTGTACAAAGAGTAGCTTTGTACTTCAAACACGTCACCGAGAACTGTTAGGATAGCGAAATGTAAGAAATTCCAGTAGGCTGGGAATCTGGGTATGTTAGAGAGAGAAAAAATAGTTTTGGCGAGGAATTATTTTGGAAAACGTCCTCCTGGAAGACCGAGAAGAACCGGGAAAATATCAATTTGTTTTTTTATGGAGAGAGGTTTTGATGATAGTAAGTAGACATAATGAACGTGATTAGTCCAATGGCCTGCTCTCCTACTAGCCGAAATGATTATTTGGTGTCTGATACAATAGCTTTTACTAGTGAAGCAGTCCTGACCTTCGCAGATATATATAGGGTGATCCAGAAAGAAAGATCAATATTTTGGGAGGTGACAGTATCGACCATTGTGAGAAAAATGTTCATACGCACATGTGCCTTAACCTGAACGGTTAACGAGGTAGAGCTGATTGAATCTACAAACAATAAAGCACAGTCAAGGGGTAATATAAAAATACAAATTATTTAATGTTAATTTAATTTTAATTTAATGCTCAAAGGACAAATTTATTAGACAGAAATGATAAATTTGTTACAGTTTACAATAATTGTTGGAGAAGCCAGCAAACAACACGCGATCTTCAAACACGAGTTGCAAAGTGTATTGAGGTTGACGATGAGAATATGGAAATCAGTAACACTTTAGCTAATATGACGGCTTACCGTTGAAAGCTTTCAATAAAGTAAAAGAGACAGCTTCAAGTACGTTCCTCGAAGTTGGTAATACTTTGAAGTATGAATCTCACGTTACCAAATATTTAAAATCTGAATTTCTAACTCACAGTGAACAAAGTCTGCATTATAGTGATGAATCGATTAATATTACATACAGAAATAATTGCTACTTATTGTGAGAATTATATAAACTACATTAATGCAGTTAGTGGGCAAAACTATAATATTATCAAGCAGGTGGTGTACACAGAGCTTAGATTTCACAGATCACCTTCCTACCTGGGAATAATGAAGTAAACTCTTTTTTACCATCACACTCTGCATGAAGAATACATCAACGTAAGTCGAATTAAGTTCTTTAGCAAGGGGATATGCTGGCTAATGTTTTGCATATGATTTCATAGCCATTTCCAGTCGAAACCCACCATATTTTTTAGCTTAGCTTAATTATCCCAGCGAATGTTTTAACTATGTTATGTCGCCATCTTTCACAAACAAGAATTATTTGTCGAGCCCAGTCTTGTGCATACATGAAGGAAGAGACGAATGGATGTAAGAAGGAAAAAAAAAAGAGAAAGAGGATAAGAATAAAATCATGCAAGTCGGCCAACTGCATGAGTTCGGAGAAATATTTTCGTGCAACGGATCCTGCAGACGCCAAATATCAACACTCAACATTCTTACTTGAAGGAAAGTTTACTCAGCACCACAAGTAACGACCACACTATTTCGAATGTAAGCAAGTTTTCTGGACATCGATGTCATCGAAGTCATAAAGCGAATGTACGTGTTGTGTCTGTGCCTAAGTCGAGATCGTTTGACGATTGACGCCATCAGTCAGACACGTTTCTCGTATGTGATGGTATGATCATACAAGTGCCGTCTGATGATTACTGTCATCTTTCAAATTTCACCACAGAAATTCTGGATACATCGATTGTGTACTCCTTCCACCTCGGCTAAATTCTCGGCCTCTTTAATATAATTCTCTTAACAATGGTTATATTTCAAAGTTCAACCGTTAATACCCGCATGTTATAAATATCTTTCACTATTTCAAAATTACGAGAAATTGTCACAGACTTATTGAAAGACAGCACTTGGTGAATAAGAGAGGTGGGAGAAACGTAATAAAAAATTGCCATGGAGAAAAACTAATATTTGCGTTCACTCTACCCTTTAGGTGGTCGAAGAACGACATTTTGCTGTAAGAGTGAATTTGATTACCTTATTGACGGAATGTAAGAGATTTTTTATATGACTACGTGGTTAGGGAGAATACGTATATATCAGATTACATGACTGACGAATTTCAAAAATTTTGAAAGAAAGAGTTCGTGCTCCAGTTGAGGTTCCAAATCGGCACTCGCCTTGAGCGACTAAGAAAAACTTCGAAATATCTCAGAATAGGCAGTGTCCAGGCCGGGATTCGACGCTGGAAGATCCCGAATAAGAGCCCAGAACTTTACCACTACACAGACGTGCTCGATCTAGATTTTTTACTTCTCTTGGTTCCATTAGTGTAACAAAATTGGAAAGTGCTTGTAGCATGATATTAATACCAAGTTCCATGAAAATAAATTAGTTAAGAAGTTATTATGGAAGCCAGATACTCGTACATGGGACAAAGGGGGTTGCCTGATTTTAGTCGGTTTCAGGGTTCGAAAGTTGAACCTTCATATTCCGTGAAAAACACTAAGGGAAACGGAACTAGTTGCGAGCTTTCTTTGTTCTATTCTGGGTCCGTCCGTGCGCGCCAAGGCAGCTGCTGGTGCTGCAGCTTTGCTATTGAAGTTATTCCCCGCACTGGTCTTGGCTCCAATGTTTATCATTATACAACTCCCACGGCACCTCGTTATTTGTGTAATTAAGTTAGACACAGGTATTTGTAAAATGCCACGACCTCCCCCGATTAACGGCCAACTGAAGGGAAAAATTTACGTCATATTCATCTACATCTAAACGCAAGATCAAGTGCAAATACTTAGTACCGCCATTTGATCACCTAATTTTGGGACTGACAAACACTAACCAAACTACTGCCTAACCTAACGATGTTATAGAGTCTGAAATGTGCCATCCCCTGATGATGGCCGGAATAGGCCGAAACATGTAGTTGTTATCATCCTCTAATAAACACCACTAGACATATTTGTTGTTTATTGCCTAAATGCCTGTACCTATTTATTGATGTTAGAGATTTTCACAGTGTTGCTGAGGATTCAAGACTTCCGGGATGTAACTTTGTATCGTTGGATGAGGGGTTCCCAAAATTTCTATCCAAAGCGTTTCTGTCACTTTCAAGGCGCAAATTCCAGTCTTTCTTGGATTACTTGACCCTTGAAGATGAAGGCACCTAGATCCCGCGTAACGTTGAGACACACTCACCGACATAGCGTCACATCCTAGAAGAACTGTCCCGTCTGCTGAACCCAACTTCTTGAATTCGTGAAAAAAAAAGTTGTTTTTGAGAAGCTAACGGCCAATCAGCAGGTCAACACATATTCATACACACCACAGTATGTGGTGTGTATGAATATGTCTGGTGTGTATCTGGCAAAGTCAGATATCGGAAAATACAGACAGGCTTTAGTGTGACGGTTATAAACATTCGTAAGAATGAATACGTGAAATACGTCAGTCAAAAACACAACAGTTTTATTACATAAAATGCTATTTTAGGGCAACATGTTTCGACTCTTTCTGAGTCATCTTCAGGCCCTCTAGGGTACAGATCCAAGGTTAACGATGTTTAAAGTGCATTCTGGGATCCCATACGCTTACAATAGGTAGGTATTGCAAAAGTACACGTGTAAGCGGTTTTACATACAATGGATTATACTAAAAAATTTAATTTTTACTTTAATCTTTAAGTATAATCCATTGTATGTAAAACAGCTTACACGTGTACTTTTGCAATAACTACCTATTGTAAGCATTTGGGAACCCAGAATGAACTTTAAACATTGTTAACCTTGGATCTGTACCCTAGAGGGCCTGAAGATAACTCAGAAAGAGTCGAAACATGTTGTCCTAAAATAACATTTTATGTGATAAAACTGTTGTGTTTTGACTGATACCTTATACTTCATAAGTATAGATAAACACTTAGGGATGACTAACGTTAAAAAAATTAAACACCTCCGTTCAAATGACAAGCAAACTATAGACCTACCACTTCCAGAAATGTGAACGTCCTGTAAATGTAAACTTTCAAACTCCAGTGAAAACCATACGTAACAGATCGTAACATTAATAAGATCTGCACTTTTTCACAGTGTGCATTCATGGGTTTGTGTGTGGGAGCGAGAAATGCAGAAATGTTAAGCCAAGCGTTGCATATAGTGACCACCGTACTTCAAATGGTTAATGGAATTCTTCAACTTTGGCGCGCGCCGTGAATACCAGAGTTTTGTAGCCAGCCAAACTGCGATTTTCTCCTCATGGACAACGTTGTGACATGCATCCGGCTGTTTGATGTGTGGTACTTTGTCTTGTAACTAACTGTAAACGAATGAAAGGATGGTGGCGGAGTTGAAAATTTATGTGCTTTGCTTGTTCAGGAATTGGGCCGTGGCATGTGACCAGAAAATTTAGTCAGCTACTGCATACGGCCAAGGTTACCAAGTGTCACTGCGAATATTATAGGATAAATGGTACTGAGATACTCAAATCTGAAAAATAATAATGGCACATTGTGATCATCACTAAATTTGAATCTTAGATATACACAGCCAGAAAAAACAAATATGGAATTTTTACTTACATCTAAATGCTTGAAACTCCATTTGGTGGCACAAAAATATTAGTAAAAGCAGAAAATTGTACATCAAACTATAATTCAGAGAATTTTGGTGTATGGTGCAGAAGTATGGCAAATCCCTACTAGAGAAATAAAATAAAATTTTATCTACAGAAATGGATTGGCTAAGGACGTCAACAAGAAAATCAAAGGATGGAAAGAATAAAAAATGAACACATAAAGGAAATAATGGGAGTAAAAGGGAAGCCGGACATCATAGATATTATAGAGCAGAAAAGACTACAATGGTAGGGCCACGTCAAAAGGATGCCAGAGGAGAGAATACCAAAATTAATTATGGATTGGATACCACGAGAGAGAAGGAAAAGAGGACGTCCAAGAAAAACGTGGATGGAAGGAGTACAAGCAGCCATACAACAAGAAATTTTGAACCAGATCAATGGAGAAACAGAGAGGAATGGCGTTTGGTTTCCGGAAGACGGCGACAGCTTTTAAAAAAAACTGCACATATAGATAGATACTTACATCTTTAGGGATTGTAATGTGATATAGATCTGTACGAAAATTAAAGATAGGTACGAATAGAAATAGCGAGAATAATATTAAATCAAAGAAATTAGCGTAGTAATTACTACAGTAGCCACATCTTTCTGTGCATGGAATGCTGAGTATATTGGAAGCATGACATACTCAGATTGGTTTGGTGTAAGTGTGAACTATCGAGGATCTAGAGTTTTAAAAATAATTCTGTTGCCCATGAGCCCCTTGAAATCTACCTCATATGCTGATTGTGGTGTTGAGGATTCATGACGGAAATTAGCGCTTTTTGCAAGAACTTTTATATTTTCATTACTTCAGCTGATTTAACCAAGTACGTAAAATTATCACGTCACAAATGCAGCCATAAATTTTCTCTCACCTTTATAGCTGACACACATTGAAAACACAAATAACCAACCAACCTCCATCCTCTGAGAACAGACGTTTCATTTGTTGTGTGCAGGGCACATGCTACATACTGGCTGTAGCAAACAGGTCTTACCGGCGTGCACTTTATATATAGGTTAATGGCGTCAGTGATATATAATTAGGGGCAGTAATACAGCTGCATAGTGCAGTAATATTTTTACTTGTAACTTTTTCTGCATACTGTGCCAAAGGATAACTTATTTTGAAACTTCATAACCCTTAAATTCCGAACTATTCGCTTAACTTAAGTATCGAAACTTCTGCTAGATCTCAGTGATTGACGGACTTAATGCACAAATTCTTGTTTTATAATAAGTTTGTTATACACCTCTATATGTTTCGAGCACTATTTTGCTCATCATGAGGAGGTCAAAATTATATTATACAGCATCTGGTATCATCACACTCTGTAGGTGGCCATCCCGTGCACCGGACGGCCACCTACAGAGTGTGATGATACCAGCTGCTGTATAATACAATTTGACCTCCTCATGATGAGCACAATATTGCTCGAAACATGTAGAGGTATATAACAAACTTATTATAAAACAAGAATTTGTGCATTAAGTCGGTCAGTCACTAAGATTATACTGAGATGCACGGTCAGCGAAACATCAAAAAATTTCTACTAGATGTTTTCAATTCCTCGCCATTCGGAAAAAAAAAAACCAACGAAGACATTTGTAGTATTTCTTCATAAAATAATTTGCTGAGGAAAATATCTGAGCTTAAATAGAGGCACGCCAGCTAGAATGAAAATATTTCGTAACGATAGCGTCAAATGGTTCTTAGCTCCTCTTGGATGTTACGCAGCGTTGATTGGAAGTTAGTTACCGACGTTGCGGGACAAGACATCGGTCCCATTTTAAAGAATCAAGAAGATCGCCGGGAACAATAAGGTACACAGTTACGTAAGAAATGGTGTGGAGCACTTATTAAATATCAGTACAATCATATTATAAATTAAAGAATGGGTTGTGCAGGATATATGGTAAGCACGTAAAAAAGATAACAAAACACAAGATTTTGAACAGAAAAATTCAAATAAATAGAATAAGGCTTAGATGGTAGAATCACGTAACACGGAACGAAACTTTTAAGTTCTATAAAACACGGGGGATTACTTGACCGAATAACTATTAACCTTTCAAGGAAATTTTCTGAAGAATGCTGCCAAACTTTGCACATCTACCTAACGGTTCGTCTCTTGTCCCTTGCCGGTGACTGTAACCAACAAAACATCTTCTTCTGACAGCTTTCATGAAATTCGATGTAACATGGCAAATGTGGTTCCTTTTCAAAGTGGTGATGTTGGAAAAACAAGAATGTAATTCGGTTTGTGCGTGAGCTGTATGTTGGGTACGGTTAGATAATTTTAAAACACGGAGAAATGACTGCTACACATGAAAGGAGCCTGAAATACCTACACCAAAATGATGGAAAAATTACAAACGCTTTTACATGTTTTAGTGAGACATGCTGTGAATATCTGCTTACTAAACTGCGATGACTGGTAAGGCAATACGAATAAACACAGACACACTTATGCTTTTTGACGCTGTGTCGGATGAAAAAAAGAATGTGGCTTTTAGGACCTATTTATTTAACGGGCTTTTAAATGGCCGCAGTATGTAGCACCGGCTCGTAGGATACGGTGAATAACGTATGAAAGAGGACTCACAAAGAGGACGTTGACGGAGTTTCTTAACTTGGGGCACGGTTTAGGAGCTTCCAATGAGGAAAGCTATGAAAAACTATAAGCACCATATAACACAGCGCTCGAAAATAATTTCTCTAAGGGCGGATGTTTTTTGGGCACAAGCAGACTATAAGCGTCTTTTGTGCTTTCTCTTGTAAATGCACTTCGATAATTAGAGAAACCCCGTGGTAGGTTTACAGGGCGGAAGCATCAGTGGCGCCAGGCTTCCTACTGAGTTCTATCCAGCGCCGATTTCAAGAATGTGTGGAGCCATTCTTCCACTCCCTCACACGCCTTCATGACTTGCAGACGGACACATTTATTTGCTTCATGATAAATTACTAAAAAAATTAGTTCCTTGCTGCATGTTCACATATTCATCGTAAAAATCAACGCGTAATTTATTTCTAATAGCACAACAGGAAGATATCATGCTGTCTTGGCATTACAAAGAGACAGGCCATTTGATAGCTAATGACAGTGAACTAAAAATATTATTTAATAAAATAATGTTATTTTCGTCTCTCACCCCTACATTTTCATGTAGAAGTGAGAGACGAAAAGCATGGACGCGGGAAGTTTTGAAATCTATTTCGAAGCTGAAGTCTATTTCTGCAAATTTCAACTGGCCATGCGAAGAACACGGGTAATACTCCATCACTAATAACGTGCCTACGCTATGTGTATCAAAGCGGATACAACTTTTTGGCCATCGTCATGGCTGACATTAAACTACAGGCACCAAATCCAATTCTTCAGTTATTTCTGAACCAACCCTCAAAAACATAACATTATATACTACGTGATTTGTATTACTGTGTAATGTTATACCAGTAAAGAATGGCGAAATAGGCCGACAATATAAGCTTTCAAAAGCGTGTCATAAGTAAGAAGGCAAATTTGTCCTTGTGCACGCCATCAAGGCTAAGGGAAGAATGAAAATATAGCCCCATTCGTTCTAGACTTCGGCGATGGAAGCAGCTGAGCGGTGAGCTTGAAGCCCCCCACCACCCTAGACTACGTTTTGGCTGCAAGAACACCCGTCTGCAAATTTTATTCTCTCCTTCCACTGAAATTTCGAAAGGACGGCACAACACACGGACTTCTTAATGCTGACAGAAGGAAGGAAGGAAAGAAATTTATGTAAGCTGTCACTATATTAATTAATTCGTTACTTAGGCCAATGTCACTTGGCTTACAGGCTGTTTCAAGGAGAAGGAGAATTCTTCAGGTATTATTAGAAGCAAATAATATCATAAATAATCTTGGCTCACTCTAACAAAACATTTAGTTATTTTATCACTATTGCTGTGATTTTTCTGGTCCAGGAAAGAATAAGTGGTGGATTCCTGTGAGAAAGATAGCACACACAGGTGGATAATAACCGCCAATCACAACAAAGCTCTTTTTGTACATTGTATGCTTTTTGTGCATTGTGTTTCGGCTGTACAAGAAGTCATCATCACGCAAATAAGGCACTTCAGCAATTACCATGTAAGTTGCATAATTTTATTTTACATCATTCATTTATATGATTGGGATCTTAAATTCACAAGTATTATAAACATATTATGATGTAAAATTGTCTTATACCCAATAAATATTATAGAGTAAGAAGTTTAAAAACATCGTATTAAAATAGTTAAGATTAAAAATATTACAAAAGTACTTCCAAATAGAATGCAGTCTTTTTCTGTAAATATTCGGCCCTATGTGTAAGCTCTTGATTGACGGAGTATTCAGGATGGCATCATTCCTTGTTTTTCTTATATTCTGACAGCCATTTTGCGTAAAATTGTAAAAGTACATAATTTAAGAAGCACTTCCTAAGTAACGCCAGTGCACGGAGGCCTATAAAATAACAACAGGTGCTTACATCTCTTGCACAAATTTAGTTAAACAATTTCACGAAGAACAGACGACAATATGAGGAAAATAAATATGCAACTCATATAATAATTTCTTTAGAGCCTTATTTGCCTGATGATAGTTTCTTGTTCAGCCAAAACCTGTTGCTTTAAAAGCACACAACATAAAAATGAGCTTAGTCGTGACTGGCGGTTATTATTCCCCTGCTTATCTTCATCATCACAGCGGGATGTCGTATGTAAAAAAGAAAGAGAGCTAATAAACTTCTCCAGTGCTATAATAGGTGTGTAGCTTTCTTCAGCGGCTGTGCGACTTCTGGCTATTAGGAAGGACTTCATTATAAAGATTGAATATTTTTGCTGCTGCTACTACTACTACTACTACTACTACTACAATAATAATAATAATAATAATAATAATAATAATGTTGTGCAAAAGGAAGCGAAAAGAAGTTAAAATACAAGAGTTTGTGTATAGAGATACAACGAATGTGGAACCTGAAATGTACGATTGTACCAGTAATAATTGGAGCCACTGGAATAGTAACGAGAAG
>Ga0123352_10004021_pt1 | contig 21545 bp, 20 predicted proteins | sample TergutLab28metaG_FD_89700 | JGI IMG/M metagenome (GOLD analysis project Ga0123352, IMG submission 89700) | Labiotermes labralis P1 segment gut microbial communities from Petit-Saut dam, French Guiana - Lab288 P1 | ecosystem: Host-associated > Arthropoda: Insects > Digestive system > Gut ...
ATATGAGAACTGGCATAAAACCGATGTGAAACATCTTAATTGTAAACTGTATTACCGACAGCTGCATTTGAAATACTGGTGTAACTTGGCAAGGTATTGATTGCAGGCTGCCTGAGGATGACATGGTAGTGTCGAAACATGTAGCAGTGTGATAATTTGTGAAATTGTTGTGTGCATTTGTTGGTTTGTTGTACAGAATAATAAAAGATGCACGGTACATGTATTGTCCAATTTACAATAAAATTTCCTAAAATCATTATGTTGCTACAATTGTCATGCAGTCAGTCTGTTGTGGTGGCTGTATATACAGTCTGTATGTTGATGCTACTGTCGTGCTGGCCGGTATGTACTGGTGTAACTGGGCAAGGTATTGATTGCAGGCTGCCTGAGGATGACACGATAGTGTCGAAACATGTAGCGGTGTGGTAATTTGTGAAATAATTATGGGCAAGTGTTGGTTCGTTGTACAGAATAATAAAAGATGCACAGTACAGACATTGATTACAAGCTGCCTGAGGATGACACGATAGTGTCGAAACATGTAGCAGTGTGATAATTTGTGAAATTGTTGTGTGCATTTGTTGGTTTATTGTACAAAATAGTAAAAATAAATTCGACTTACTAGTTTAAGTGACACCTTTAAAAGTTTGCACAGTTAATCTCATAAACTAGCTGAGTAAAGAAATGTCAATAGAACTTCTGTAGCACAAGCCATAAAATGAAATTTTCTTCTTTGACGGTATGTTGTCCGGATATTACTACAGCTATATGCCAACCAACGACTTTTTTCAACGGAGACCTCGACACTTTGGTAATATATGTCAGGTGGTGAAGATATTCTATCTGAATTTTTGTCGCGAAGAGAAACAGAAAATATGTACTTCCCAATAGAAGTCAAACAACTCCGAATATCATGTTTTATGTATGCCTTGACCTATGTAAGAATTAATATTTTGGTATTGTATTACGCTACTTTTTTGGGGGGGAAATGTTTAAAAGACAAAGGATGAATTCATTACGCTTTAAACCTGCGGGATATAACCTAAAAAAAATCGCATATTTTTTATATTAACACTTATCCTACTAACGTGGGGAATATGGTGAGATCCTAATAATGCTAGCAAATGGCAGATGGGATTTAACTTGCCGTTTAAAGGTTTAAAGGCAATATTTCAAGAATAAATTATCGTGTTTTGTACGCGTAATGTTAACCGACTTCACACGTTCTGACGCGAGAAACTTTGGCAATGTAACTTTGTTTAAGTACGTTTTAGTTAGGGTCTCTGAAATTCTGCAGGAAATGACGTGACAGATGTGGGGGGCTTTTATTGCTCCACTGTGTTATTTACAGCCACTTCTGTGTTAGAAACAAGCTACTCTCTGGTACAGCAAAACTGCCCTCTTGGGTTTACAGAGGTGATTGCTGATTTTATTATTATTTTACGACTACGTTTCAGGTGCAGAAGGCAGAGAAAGTTCGAATTTGACCACAAGTTGAACATAAACACTGCGCAGTTATGGGGTTCGGCTGTATGACTGAAGGCGAGACTGCGGAAAACCGCGAATTGGTTAATCTATGAAACTTGGTAGTGAGACAGCGCACTTCCCAAGAATTAGCGTAGAAATTTTCCTCTGTTTAGCCGAGTTTGTATTATTTATTTCCCTCGGCTTGATTTCTTCTACCTGCTGAAGTTAAGAGTAAGAATTTACAGTTGCAACTGATCACACTGACACCACAATCGGTAAGGCTCCTCTGTACGAGGGACCGGTCCGTCCAAGAGACCTCTACATGACAGCACACAACACTCACAAGAGACAGACGTCCATGCTCCTTGAAGGATTCGAAACCGCAACCCCAGCAATCGACCTACCGCAAGCACATGCCTTAGACCAAGCGGCCACCGGAATCGGCAGTGTATGGGTTCGGAGTAAATCAGTGTTTGAAGAAGGTCTTACAGACTAACAAATGGAAGGAGCTTTGAAAACGAGTCACACAATTCAAAGCAAGGCTTTTAAATTTTATTTACCCATAATTCAGCTTGATTTGGTTCGATTTGGTCAATGTGAAAAGTGACACATTAAATCCAGTAACCACTCCACGATATCAGACATGCTGAGGAGAAGTTGGACGGTTTGTTGCCTGGATACGGGCATGTCTCTCAATGGGGGCCGCGCTGGAGAATCTGGACGGGGGCTCATTTAACAGGGACTTTGAAAGGTGAATGAAGGAGGCCTTTGGAAACGGAACCTGTCTCTCTGTGGGAGCTCTTGGAGGGGGAACTGGAGGGGGGCTCCTTTATTGGAGACCCGAAGGATATATTAAGTAAGTTACCGTAAATGGTCGTTTAATTGAGTGAGGGACCCCATTTTGGGGAACATGGGGGAACGTTCCTTTCCTCGGGCCTTCGAGAGACGGGTAAAATATCTTTTACCAGTAGAATGTTTGTGAGGAAATATTGAAATATGTGAAAGAATGCTTAGGAAAAGGGCAAGTCTCTCCATAGGTGCCCCTTTTGGGATACCTGGAGGGTTTTCTCTTCCGTGACTTTTGAGAGACAAAAGGAGGGCTCTGGGAAAGGAATATCTCTTATTAAATTAATGTGGGCTCCTTTTTAGACGCAGGTTACGTTAGGAATGTGAGTCTGGGGGCAGTCAGTGATCATAAATCTGTCATTAGTCAGAGAAGTGTGAAATGTTATTGATAACAACAGCGAGATGTAGAGCCTGTCAGCTGCTAAAGGAAGAGAATCCTAACAGCAGCAGTAAACTCCAGTTGAAATGTAATAGCACACGGTGACGCACGGGAGGGGAAGTAAAGAGTGAAAATGGCGAACGCAGTGGGTAGCCAGTACCCTTCACACTACCTCGGAACATGGTGTATCCAGCATTACTACCGCTGATGCACACATCTCGACTGCCAGTAGTCGACTGAACTGACGCCCCCCGGCAGATTTAAATGGACTGGCGAATGCAGTGGGTAGCCAGTACTCTTCACACTACCTCAGAACATGGTGTATCCAGCATTACTATCGCTGATACCGCACACCTCGGCTGCCTGTAGTCGACTGAACTGACGCCCACTGGCAGATTTAAATTGACTCGTCCGTTTCGCGCGAAAGACGAAATCTGGTTTCTGCGAGTGTGTCATCACATTTCGACTGGCCACTACAAATGATGATTCAGCGGCAAGTGGCGACAGTGCTAGAAGGAGGATGTTGTTTGTGCTCTTAGTGTATATTAGGCTATGTGAGTAGTTAATATGGAGGTGTACCGGGTGTTCGGCTTTCGACTTTTTCCTGGGTATTTCATCAGGGTGCTACCAAGCCCCACCACGTCCTTGCCACAATGTTCCCCTACGCCCTTGCCACCGTGAGGATTGGTATAGCGGTCCCTCCGACGCCACACCTACGCCAACCCTGACCTAACATAACTATGTATGCCGCCGTCCAGCCTGGTAATGCGGTCCTTCCGTTGCCACCTCTACGCCTAGCCCTGACCTAACCTAACTATATATGCCGCCGGACAGAATGGTACTTGCCATGGTCTACCCTAACGTGTACCTGACCTATAGCAACTTTGGAACATAACCTAGCCCAACGTGTACCTGACCGATATTGTAATCTAAGATCCCGCCGCCGGACAGATTGGTACTAGCCATGGCCTACCCTGACGTGTACCTGACCTATAGCTACGTTTTTTGTACTTGACCTATAGCAACGTCGGAATTAATGTTGCTTACGGCCTCGCGTAATATTTGGCCAGGATTGACGTTACTGTAAGCGCAGAAGCCTTGGATGACAACGCTGGACATCCCTGTGATGCAATGCGGATATATTGCAGCTCGATTGAATTTTCCAAGCACTCTGAGTAAGTACGTTGATTTATTTGTTTACTAGCTCCAGTCTCGAGATGTTGACATAATCGCCTCCTGGTTACAATTTTTCCCAACATGGTGATGTCTGAAATTTACAAGCACGAGTTGCTAAACGTGATTTATTTATTTACTGACTGCAGTCTCGAGATGTTGATGTAATCCCACGATTTAACGTGAAAACAGGAATAAGTACATTTTGAAAAGTGTTTATTTTCTTTCGAAAATGGTGCTTTGTATCCATTTTTCAACTACGGACGATTTCGAATTTGAACGCGACTCGGCCGCCTCAGACTGAAAAGAGAGGATTTTATCAAAATTTTGGCATGGTCACTTTCGAATTCGGGTGATGTTATAGTACAGTTTTGCATTCACTAAATAGGGTTAGACTCGCTAGTGGAACGTGTCTCGAGACTCTTCACGGAAGTGTAAGAAGGGATTATGTAATTTGAATCATTCCGCACGAGCGTAGGATGCTAGATGAGCGTCATGCACACGCTTGCTTGAGATGAAAGTTGTTTGCGCAATCGTCGTATAAAAGCGAAGGGACTCGAACGGAGGCCATCTTTGTAAGGAAGATCTCCGGTCTGCATACCGACCAGCCTGGTGTGGTAAGTGCATCTTCTTTGTTTGTTACCCAACATTACTCTCATACTGAATATAGGAGACAGTAATTTGATATCAAATTAAAGAGATTGCAATTACGCGTGATCACGCATCTGAAGAGGAAGACGGAGTTGCTCGGTACGTAAATTCTGTTTAAAAATATATTATTGACACTTTTTTAATAATATCACAGATTATATGGCTTTCTCTCTCTGTTTTTCAGAAGAGTAAGCGAATTATTATCTTGTCCCTTTTTGTCTTGTGTGTGTGTAAGGTTTGAAGGTAATTTTCCGGTTCTACATTGCAACACGAGTCAAAGAAATAAGATAAGAATTCGTTTCAGGTAACGCGCGTCCAGGATACTTGCCCAGCTGCCAGCTGTTTGCCGGGTAAGTTTATATGTCGTAATTAGTGATCGTACCTTTCAGGTATGTTTAGCTTACTGACGAAGAGAGATAGAAGCAAGCTTTATCCTTTTGCAAGAAAGAAAAAAATACCTTCATTTCCCCTGTAGTTTGATTTTTACTTGAACAGAGATGCTAACGATGCGGGAAAGATATGAGCACCAAATCTTATAAATGCACTTACAGCCCATCACTCACGTCTACATTGAAGAGGTGCCGTGAAGGTGTCGAATCGCTTCCAGAGAGAACTGTACAATAGCGCCGGAAAACCAGGTTAGTGCAGTGTGATTACACAAGTGTACACAACTCCGACATCCGCGTATGAATTCTTCTCCCTTGATTAAACGGGAACAAGAATGCGTGCTTCGGCCACGCGTCATCTGTGGGACGCCAATTTTTTAGCCCTCCCCCGGAGTGAAAGCATTTTGTCCCTACACCTTGACCTGCAAGCAAAGTGTTTTTGCATACCCGAGATATTGATTTTAACAGTGCTTTTTGAGTGGTTTTACCAGTGCTTTTTGATATATAATAAGGATAGAGATTTTACCTGTAGAGTAAAAACCAGCAGCACTCAGTGATTCAGGGAAAGTATTCATACCGTTAGGCCAATGCACGAATGATTTCAACTTAGTATTTTGGTATTTGAAGATTAAATGTATCGGTCCATCCCAGATAATCGTGGAGCATTGCAGCGGGTTGTTTTACTCGAGGTCTGGAATTAGTTCTGTACTCCATTGTCGTCGACTCGGAATGAAAGTATTTTCTTACGTCTTTTAAATATAAAGTGACACATGTTTATCTGTTAGTAATTATATTATTTTCGTTGTGCAACATTAGTTTACAATCAGTTGTGTGTGAGCAAGTTAGTGACACATGTTTATCTTACAATATAAATTCTGTGCAGCGGGAAAACTAGAAATTGATTTTGTGTGCAAGTTTAAGTGGTTATGCTTTACAATGTAGTTTTGAGTTCGTCAAACAGTTGTGAATACATAATGTGCCTACTGGCGTTAGAAGCAGGTACGACACAATTAATCGAAGTCAATGCCACAGTCACATATGCTAAAACGTCGGGCAAAGAATGAGTGTACACATTTAGTTGATTTTGAACAACGTGAAACATTCTCGAGAGATACTGCAATTCGACGAGCCTCAGGCTGATGTGCTCATTATCGTAATACAATCTGGCGATCCTGTAGTTACACGTCGTGTTCAGTATGAAGTCGCCATCCTTGCATCCGTGTTGCTCGTTGCCGCACAAGGCCTCGCATATCCTAGGCAGATATTCCGCCATTTTTAGACTTGCCGATCATCGAGAATGAGGATGGTAGACCCAATCTTTTTAAGGATCCGAATTCCACGATGGGTTGCTAATCTCAAGTGGGGTAGAAATCGACGGAGACGTATTTGGTCCTGTCATCGTCGATGAAAAAGAGGCGTCGCAGTAGGACCATTTTCGGATCTAATACCAGATTGACGGCCTGTACGTAGAAGTTGCAGGTGTAAAATTCTGGCTGTCTGACGAGTATGGGTTTGGCCGGTTACGATGATTCGGTAGCGTCTGGCCGACGTCTTCTAGCAGGCATTGTCGGGGACGGAGTGATGGGGCAGCCTACCGTTCGTTCCGTTTCAAACAGCTGAAACAAATTTGGCCGTATGACGTGTCATGTCCGTAGGGCATTTTGCATAAGATTTCGCCTGCAAGTGGTACATCAACCAATCGTAGAGGGAAAGAGTGGTTTTGGTTGCGCAATTGACGGTGAAAAATTTGTGACAAGGCAGTCTGCATCAGCGTTTATGGTTAAAAGATTTAGGTCGAAGTCAGTTAATATCCTGCAGGTTGAGAATAAGGCGACTCAGCAGTTCGGAGAGAAATTTGCTTTTTGTAATGCCGTAGCAGTAGAGGTGAGCGAACCCGACCACCGCCTCGGTCGCGACCGTGTAGAGATCGTGGTAGGCTATTTGACCCTCTTTCCAATTGAGCCCGTTCTCTTCCGAGCCGTGAGACGTGCTGCTGTAGGGACTGTTGAAACGGAACGATTCGGACACCTTTTGGCGGCCACAGAGAGTACCTTGACCACGATCTCATACTGGCGCCCACTCAAAAATTCGAAAGCTATTACAACCTCCATATCGGCTGACATTATAGTTTATAATGACGAAACTGAGATTAATTACCTATATTTTATAGAAAGCTGGAGCTGAATTTACCGCCGCTGCCCCGCGACGATCCGAATTATGACGCGAAGGCCCTATCGATCTGTCGGTCTGCTGACTCGCCGTCTAATATTCTGACAAATTGTTTGGCGGTAAACCCCCGGTCCGTGTATAGGGCGAATAGACAGCAATATTTGCCACAGACGTTACTCGTCAGGCCCTGCAGCTGTCTCCTGTTATAATCCCAGATAGTACAGTTGCGTATTATGAAGGCTGTTATGTCGGGGACGAGCGGTACGATACCGTACGAATCGAAGAATTAGACAATCGAGGAGTTTGGTAGGAAATGTACGGCTAGCCAGTGTGAACTCTTCTGTGTGTTAGGATCGGCACTGATTATGACTGTGCCAGTTTGCGTGACGGAGCGCGGCATCAAATCGGAAGGGAAGTCTCCCAAGAACGATTTCACGTCTCTCAGCGTGCACAATATCTGCGTCGTGTCCTTTTTTAAAAAATCTGTCAAGACCGTTCGTGAGTTATCGCCGCGAAATGAATTATCTTATTCGAGGTAAAATATACAAGTGATGGGTTCGGGCAATGGCGTGCTGAATTTCAATTCCACCCTAACATTGCCATTACCCAGGTGTGACGTAATTCCCTCTGACGCGCCTCGGTCAGGTGTTAAGTCGAAGAGTATAGTGAAATTACCGTTTATATACATGTCGTGAGTTATCTGGAGACCCGAGTTGGAGTGACGAATGCCCGACCCATCGAAGAGCGTCCTGTATCCCATGACGGACGTCTTCTCGTGACCCATGCCCAGAGACAGACCTTCAATGTGTATCTGTTTCCGTTCACGTGGAGCGCGAAAGAACTGAGATTGTATTGGCGGAAAAAATACGGGTTCGTCGTCACGGAGCCGAGAAATTCCGCGTTCTTCAGATTGGTGAATAGAAGTCTTTTGGGATGGGTCCAAACATGTCGTTGTCTATGGACAGCGATTGGGCCCCGCCAGAAATCGTGAAAGACTTGAGTTCGACCCTGGTCAGATTGTATCGTGCGAGAGAGTTTTTGCCTAGAGCGGCATTATGTGCCAACAGGAGCGATGGAGTGGGTTTGACGCGATTGACCAATAGTTGGGCGTCTAGAAACTTGAAAAGCGCCTTAGATTCCGCATTCTTTTTCATTAGGTAAAAATTCGACTTGGTCTTCTTGAGTTTAGGCTGCATTCTAACGCCCGGGACTAGATATAGCGGTACGTACAGATGTCGCTGTGGATCCGACCGTAGAGTTGGACCTCTTTGCTCTGCTTGATTCGGTCCCATCGCGTGTTGAAATCTTTGTTTTTCTCATCGGCAGATGTGGGGTCGCAGGGCAATAGGTCACCGTTATCCAAGTTTCAGAACGCATTTGTCAGATTCGAGGCCGAGGCATCACTGCCATACGTCGAAAAAAGATCGATAGTTATAGAGTTCAGTGGCCCCGGTTATGGTCACGCTGTTCAGGGCGATGCTACACTGTTTGATGAGCGAGAGCAATAAATTATTTGTTACCGCCGTGAAATTGGTGTTGTCCAAATTTGTGCCGTCAGCCTTGGTCAGTTTTCCTCTGTTATAGAGTATTATATTTAGGTTGACGAACGTGTCGTTATCGGCGTATATCAGAAATTCTAGATCGCTCTGGTCCACAGACGTTATGGTCTTGTAGGTCACCTCGGTCGTCTCGACGAAAGAAGTCTGTATGCGCCTAGGGGCAAAAATATCAAATTTCGAACTCCGAGACACAGATATGGTTGGCAGCGGCGGTCTGATAGAGATTGATGCCCGTTAGGAGAATATGTCTCTTTTTGTGAACCTCAGATTTTTGCCGCCTTTTTTCCGCTTGACGGCTGCCTTGCACTTGCGACCGCGTCCACGCAAATTACCAATTAAAATTTTGAGCCGTGTCAATCACGTGCCGCGAGAGTATAACACGAGGGTTTTCGTCCGTCGATCTGGCAATGTCTGTCAAGATATCTCCTCCGGTGCGCAACGTCTGTCGCCCCAAGGTCTTGGTACCGCTCTAGAGGACCGGCATAACCCCGCGCCTTAGCCCTGCCAAAACACTGCATATGCCGTAGCCCCGCTGAAGGAAGAGCGGTGCGGCGTAGACTGGTCCTATGCCTTGGTATTTGCGGCGACTCGCCTGATGAAGGTAGTACCGCACGAGAGGGTCCATTAGTATAAAATGATGACGAGGCTATTTTATATTACCATGACGAAACGCGTCGAAAATGTAAGACTACCTATTTCGTCGTCTTGCTACTCTTGAATTCGACGGGCTTGGTCGTCAAACTAAAGATCTCTATACTAATATTTTTAAACGTCCGCTTCTCAACGGGCAAATAGTAAATATTATCGATCACGCATTGACCCGATAGTGATGGATAAATAAACGTTCACACTCAACGGACCAGGGCTTTACCTACATACTCGGCGTTATCAAATCGCAATGTATCAAGCCTGTATAATCGCCCACGTCTGTCGAGGCTTTAAACGCACTCACTTGGTTCGGAGGATAGGCGATTTCGCATACCCCCATTTCCCACATGTCTTTCGAACCCAGTTCTATGGGCCGCGCTAACTCGGCCGTTAATGTGGCGATCGTATTATCCGGATATAGACTCGTCGAGGCATTACATAACAACGTAACGTAAAAGTGTTTCGGATCACCATATATCTTTCACGCTCTATGCGGGGATCCACGAATCAAGGTTTTCGAATAAACTCTCCAGCGGACCACATAATCTAAAATGCCGCTTCTTACTCGCTTGTCCAATATTTTGTCTATCTTATAGACGGTAAGTCTTGTGATGCGAACCGGAGTCAGTTCTTCCTTATAGAACTGACCGTATATAGGTGTCCCGTTTAAATCTTTATGTTTGTAGAGGGGACGTAGACGCCTATCTATCACCTACACGACCCGAAATATTTCCGTGCTAAAATTCTGCTCGGCGCCCTTGGCAAACTTCATCTTCTCCTTCTTGATGCCCATATGTTGCCCCACGCGAAACTTGGCCTTCGCGAAGTTTTAGTGCCTCCATCCTCTTCCATATCGCTAGAACGTCCGAATCGGTCACTCGCTATGCCGCCATGCCCGTCGCCGACTGACCCGTGTCATTGTAGGCCCTGACAAACATCGGGAGAACGTCGGCATATCTGCAGGTATTTTTATAAGAGAAATATTTGTTCAGCCTATCACGTATCGTTCGATGCGCGCGTTCGACGACGGAACATTTAACGTCGGGATTCCTACACACCTGAAAGTGAATGCCCTCGCGTTTTAACATTTCTTGGAAGTTTTTATTTAAACATTCTTTGCCCTTATCAGTTCGCAACCAGAGGGGTCGATTTCGAGAGTCCTCGAATATCGTCCGAAATTCAGACGCGATGGCTGTACCTGTCTTTGACCTCAGATGGACCAGATGTAGAAATTTGTAAAATACCTCCATGACGGATAATATGTATTTGTACTTATCGTTAAATTTGCCGACAGCCTGGAAGTCGACCAAGTCGCATTCCCAAATATCGAACACATTAATTACCGTATAGGTGATGCGCGCGAAACACTTCAAGATCGGTCGGTGAAGCGCGTAAGCATCTTGCTTCTCTAGCCAGGCTCTGATATCGCCGAGCTTCTTTTCCTTTACAGCCACACCAAGTTTATTCAAGGTCGAATACAACGTCGGTTTCGCACGATCATATTACAATCTGCTAGCGGCCATCAGTACTTTGCACACCGGCGTTGTAACGCGGTTTCTATAACTTGTCGCCTGATGTGCGGGAAGAGGGACGCAATGACGTCACGATATTTCGATCCTCGCGTTATCTATATGACAGCGCCGGGCTGGTAGTCAGTCAAATGACCGGTAGTCAGCTCCAATATTCTCATAATTTTCAGATCGCCTGTCGTGATTTTATTTCGATCCACATTTTTGCGCGTCAACGGCTCCCACAATCCGGTCGTCCCTCTAAATTCTTTTCCCTTAATTGTGATATCGCTATCGGTTCCCACAAGCACGGTGGAATCGACTATCTTAAACGAGTCACCGTCTTTTCTGATACCGAATTGTGTGTCGACATAAAGTCGTTTGTAGAGATATGGCAATATGTACGGACTAGCTGTGGGGTTGACATTGTCTTTGCCGAACGCCCGTGCATCTTCTTCGACAAAATCATCATCATAGTCGTCACTCATTTCTTCGAAACTAAACTTCGGCTACTGCGTCTCGTATACCGCCGACGTCGAGTGTATGGCGACAGATTCTTCTGACGCTGCTTCCGTCTGCGTCCCGACACTAAAACGTCGCAGTGGCGGCGTCTTCACAGCCGTTTCAAATTTAGGACTTTGGATGTGGGTTCGGGTAAGACATTTTATAAAAAAAAATCCGCGTTCGCCTACATCCGCGTCTTGCGTTTGATCTTTTTATGAAATGTAACCAATTTTTCGTAGGGTGTTGTTTTTCGCGTTTTCGCTTCTTCTTCTCCTTTTTCTTCTTTTCTTCTTCTTTTTTCGGGGGAGGTGGAGGAGGAGGAGGAGGATGTTTTGGCGCCGCTTGAATCTTTTCGGCCGAAAGGAGATACATTTTTCGTAACATTATTTCGGGGGAAAGATTAGGCTGGCAATCGCGGACAGAACGATTCTTAGCACAGGGAGCAGGAATCAGCTCTTTTGAACTATGAGCTTTTTCTTGCTGCAAAGAGGCACGCACTTGTTGGCCACCTTGCAAAGTGTGGCATTTGCTTTCGCAAACTGACTACTTGACGTTTCCGTTCAAGACTTTCAAGAAGCATTCGCTTATGCTATCCACGAGTTCCTTGTTACAGTTCGAGTTTATGGCCTTACGCAGTTTCGGGTCGGCCGAATTAAGTACGTGAAGGGCGTGATAATTCTTTTTCACTCACTTCATCACATATCGGAGAGTAGATAATAGTCTGTTCCTTCGGGAATATATTGGTTCGAAAACGCAGGCGATCATCTGTATCTTGTGACAGATCTAGAAGTAGATACCCGTTGGGTCCTTGAGTCGCTTCCAGGTAGGCCATGCACAGACTGGCACTGCTTTCGGTGTAAATTTGACGAGCCAAAAACATGAACTGTTTCCTATCCCTGACGTCTTTCAAGAAGTCCATATATTTGGCGTTTATGAAAATGTCCCTACAAAAAAGACGGTGAAATAGGTTTTGTGTGAGCAGAATTAAGCTATTGTTTCTGTGATGCCTGCCTTTCGTAAAAAAAGTTGCACACTTGCTTGGAATAAACTTCCATTAAGAGATCGTCGAGAATCACGAGGCACGGTCTGCCGCGCGCGTTAAAAACGTCTGCCGGGACGCCGTAATTGAAACGTACATTCCTCTTCGGCAGTACTGTCGGCGAGGGAACAGCGGTCTTCCCGCTATACCACCAGATCACGCCGCCATCGAAATCCCGTTCCTTACACAGAGTATCGATGTTCTGCAGTAGCCGTATACAGAACGACGACTTGCCAGAAACGCTTCGTCCACTTAATATGAACGTGAACGGATGCTTGAACTTGAGATCGTCACTCGTGGATAGGCAGGATATAAAAGGAACTTCTCCCCACGGAAACACTCCCCTATTTGTACCCGAACGGGATGGACTATTTTCGTTTAATCGCCGTCTCCTGAAAAAATAAATTCTATATAGTTTTTCTTCGGGTTTTCCGTGACTATCGCTACCGTTCGTCCTCCCTTCCTCTTACACTTAATCTTTTTCTCAGTGTATATATTCATGTCCCTAATGGCATCGAAATTTACCTATAACGAAGCGTTATAATTCAACGTTATCCGTCTGAACTAACAAACCGTCTTTTTTTCATTCGTCGCAGAATAACAAATCTTATGGGCGTAATTATTAGGGTCCCCGCTAACAAATTCCACAATAATTTGGGAGAGTTTCAGCTACGACATCATGGTCCCGAGATTGTCCCCTGTCTCGACCAGAGCCGATTCGTCTCTCGTCTGTACATAGAAGACGCTATCTGTGTCGCAAGAGAAGGCGCGCTGTTGCAACATGTACAAATATGTGTACAAGTGTATGCGCGCGCCGGTGGTCACATATGCTCCAATAACCGTGATGAAACGCCTCGAGGCCTAGGCTATGTCATCGATGGCGAACATCAGGTTCGCGACTTCGATACCTAGCATCGCCAGAAACCTCTAATTTTCGTGCGGGTCCGAGATCATCTTAGATTTTGTCCTGTTTTTTTCTCTCCGTCAGTTTGCCACGCATGGAATTCAGGCAGAGTTTGGCAAGCGTTCGTTTCGCCGCATTTGGTCGTAACGCCACTTTGTCCACGCGGATTCATTCACTCGCGCAGAAATTATCTACGTAGCGATCCTGGTCTTCAGGGTTTGGAACCCAGTCCGAGTATCCGCTAACCTCCGTTATCAGTTTGAAGAATTTATCTATGTACTGGACAAAGAGACCGCCCTGACCCGCCTGGGGATCGTATGGCGTAACGACTTATTCGTATATCTCGAAAATCTCGACGACATCTTAACCCTTTTGCACGGCCAATCGCACGGCTTCAATTACCCACGAACCAGGCATGCCCTCTCGGCGACCGTATCGTGTGCGCATACGTCATCGGTGTTTCACTCTGTGGCGCACGACCTCCATAGACAGAACAACAGCTTGTTGTAGCAGCGAAAAGGCAGCACGGGATGGTAGAGTCTCCTGGGAGGCAGGACGCAGCAATTGATCAATCCCTCTTTTTGCAACATGGCTTCTCTATCTCGACATACTTCTCCCACGTGAATTACGGGTGTCCCACGGGAAATTTGAAATATTTACAGACGTACAGATAGAGACTATTCATATACAGGTACTTTACTGTCTCTTTTCCCTCGTGTACCTTGTTGTGCAGTCAAATGGCCTCGGTTCGACCCCCGTAAAAGGCGTTTCGAGTGTTCAGAGAGCTGTGACGTACAACCGGGTTCGTCTTCAAATAGGGGTGACGCGACAAAATTTCCTCAACAAAAGCGCATTACCACTGTATTTCTACATTGCGATCTGCTCTATCCGGGCCATCGAACGCTCGTACGTCTCAGCTAGCGTTTCCCCATTCATGGTAATTTCTTCACGGAATGGTTGACACGCAAGACAGTGTAAACGAGGGCCGAGGAACTCTTAAACGGCCGTGGTCTCGGGGCAAAAACCGTCCACACTGAGGTTGGCTAGTTCTGCCAGCCCGTACTCGCGTCCGTTGCAACCGTGCAGTATCTTGTGCCCCCCCCCCGTCCACCTTTTCCCTGTAGACTAACCACATCAGAGCCTTCTTACTGTGATTGACATTGTGCTAACCCGCCCGTCGGAATGAGGCTTAGAGTTTCGGGCTTTAGAGACCGTTTCCGCAACAGCTTATTGCAAGCCGACGCGATTGTAATTGCACCGAGAAAAATGTCGATGTTACCTATCTGCATAAACTCGCGCCTAAACACTCGGCACGCTTGCCTTAAAACCGTGACGTCATCCTTACAATATGTTTCAAGCGCGAGCCTGTTATCAAAGACCTCGGATTTATTCTTCTCGTACCAGGCGAGAAAATCTCTCCTCTCGCCTTCGTTCATCTTGTACTCACCGTAATACGGGACATCGGGGAAGGGGCCTACGTAATATAGGTTTGCCTCAGTATTGAAAAAATAGTGTTACCACGAATTGGAGGCGGTTAGAACGAAAGCCTCGGGCAAATTACGTAAAGAAAAAGGGAGGTAAGACACGCTATCCAGAAACACGAGGTGCTCCATCTTCGTGCAAATTATCTTCAGCCAATTCATGAGCAGTTCGGGTTGCCATTTCAAAAAGATGGCCCTCTTCAGTATGAATTGTAGGTCGAACGTTTTGGCGTTGTGAGCTATCGCGACATTGTTCTCAGCCCTGGGGCGTGTTTTGCGCAGATATGAGAGCATGTCGCGACCGGATCGTTCCAAAACGAGTGTTTCCGCTTGCCGCATTGAATGCAGTCTCGCTCTACGTCTTCCACATTCTCTCACCTCGAACAGAACTGTTGCAGGCAGACAGGATTGGGAACGTGTAACGTGGCCCTATCCGAATATCTAGCGTTCTGGGTGGACTCGAAAACATAAAATACATACAGTATCTTATAACCAGCTTGCAACACGTTCATCAGCGGTCGCATGTAACAAAAGTGACCTACCTCTCTTTTCTGGAAACAGTTTACGCAGAATCGCTTACTACATTCGTGATTTTTTTGAGTCACTGTTATTCCACACGTAGCGCAAATTCGCTTAAGATGACACACTGATTTTTTCTTGGCTGTACTTTTATTGTGATTGCCGAAACACGTCTGAATTCTGAAGTGCCTGTTGCATTCGTCGCAGTGGATTCGAACGCCTTCGAACACGCACGGGGGACTTGCCATGCAGTCGCTAAACGTCCCATCACAAAAGTGCGTAACGTCACTTGACCCCTTTGCTACACGATTTACAGACGTACCGTCTTGCCATAGCCGCAGTCAGATTTGTGATGACGTGACAGTGCCTATTGACGTCATCGTAAAGTAGGTTAATTCGCTTCGAAGATTCGACTTGACCTTCAAACATTATGTTTTCATAACTCAAACCCTTGTACACCATTATCTTGTAGTCGCGAAAATGTTCCTGGTATCTGACCAATTCCGAAATCCGCGTACCGTTAGACAGATCTATACCTTTCGTTTCGAGTAAGATTCGTACTACAGGACGTATCTTCCAACCGTCGCGATACGATTTACAATTTGAATCAGTGTCTACTATCGCAATCGCTATTATTAAAGTGTGGGTCAGACAATTGTCTGCAGCTTTAACCTCTATGATACTTTTCTCGTGGTGTGCCATAACGGAGAGCGGTCTGCCCATAGTCTTCATTGAATTTTTACCGAAACCGATGGGCATCTTGACTGAATGCACGGCTATGACCAACTTGTCCAAAGCGTCAAATGTTGAATTTGACTGAGAAACTTTCTCGAAAACACTCCATATTACGTCTCCAGATAACTGATCTTTCCGCCTGAAACTGAATCCGATCGGCTTGTCATTTTGATTTACCCGATTCTGAATAGTTATTCCTACCATATCACTAGAGCCAACATTCTCAAACGCATGCTCAAACAGGTCGTTCACATTGGCTAGAAAATGACTGACAGGGTCACTATCGTCTGAGGGTGGTAATAAACGCACCGTAAGTTTCGTTCCCTCTGCGTTAAACAGCCTGAAGCGTCTGGTAACCGTGTTATCTATTTCAAATCTACGAGCCCTTCTTAAAAAAAGAAGTATACATTTATTGGATTTTTTTTCGCAGAATTATAAACGCTAATGGCGTAATAGTACTCACATGACGGACCCAATCTTCACTAATGCCTACGCAGACGCTCGGGTGCCCTATTTATTGTACAGCTAATGATATAATCTCTATTATTTTCGCAGAACACACACATACACACACAGGCGACCGAGCGCAAGAATTAGATCACCATCCTGGGATAACTTGTGACCTACTTCAAGGCGACGCAGGGTACACCCACACAAGGTATTCATCATTCTAACTTTTTAAATTGTGACGTAATTTCAGCTGCAACAAAAAAGAAATAAAAAATTAAATTTCTTAGAGATGGAACTCGCGAAAAAATTCGAAGAAGCCACTTCATGCCAATCATCAATATAGAGTCGTTGGAGACCGGTAAAAAAACGCGATTCTCCGCGCTAAGCGGATATCCAGTAAATACAGACCGACCATCTTGCTGACTATCCGGGAATCTGAATCCACCACATTTCAGACATATCTCCCGAAACGATAGAGCGCTGTCGTTTCGGATGATAATGTAGACAAAATTAACAATGGGGCTGTTTCGTTGAATCTCGTATTCAAGGGAATATGTGGAAAGTTCAGTTCCTACATGCTGGCACTCGAAGTATAATGACACATTTCACATTGCAGGACATGAAACCCGGAGGCAAGACATTTGACGGGTCGTACAGTATGTTTGAAAGACACAAACAAGTGAGACACTATGCCGCAAATGCCGTACGGTTGACTCAATTCGTACCTGTAAAAGACGAACATTTAAGATTTGTCGGGTGCTGTTACACACATTGTGCATGCTTGGTGTCTGCTGTGTGATTTCGGAAACATATCACGCTTATCTTGCTGGTATATTCAATTCATTTTGTAAAGTGACCTTGTATGTAGAAAAAACCAAGTCCCCCATCTTGGAACCCCTATTTAGAAGGAATCAAAACTTTGCAATTGGACCTTTCGAATTTGAGTTGAAGGTAGAAAAGGCTCCGGAATGTACATTCAATGACGTCACTAGCGGGGATATTAAGTTCCTTTTCAAAATTATCGCTATCGATTCGTGGATAAAATGTGGACCGCGAGCCTGTTTAAATTTTACGGAATTTATTTGGAATAATCTGGGCATATTTAGTTTCAAATTGTACGCCCTTTTTGCCGCACCTTTCGACCCGTCCCCCAAAATACTGCATCCCCAACATCATAGAGCTGGTAGCGACGGTTGGAAATCGGATTTCCTCAGTGACATATATTTCGATGAATTCAAAACGGCACTCGCGCCGGTCGTCAGCAGTGGGAGCCATGGCGAGTCCTGCATATGTAATGTAGGTCTGCGACAGCCGTCGATCTTGAAAGGTTCAGCTTCCCATGTGCTATTCCATCTCACATTCAACGTCGTTCAATTCGCGTTGACGAACCGAACGCTATATGAACAGTATCGATATGCTGTACAATCCAATATTGTTCCTCCATAAAAACTGGTTCCAAAAACATATCCGGTACTGTAAGGTAGTTTTGTAAAACTTAGAAATTTCGGAATCAAATAATTTCACGTCGGCTGTGTAAGACCATCGGAGCGGATTGCTGAAATATGGTCCACATTTTGTAAGATTAAGGACAAAGCAATCGAGATATTATTGGAGGACAGAGACTAATGGTGGTGCAATTTTTGCGATAGACCTTTATATATGCAACCGGAATGTGTCAGTTCTCCGGAATGAAGCAGACCCCTGGCTAATCAAAATTTTGTTCCCCAAGACCATGACAACCGACAACTTCTCAGACTAGTCGAAATGACATGCACTGACCCTACCAGCGCCGAGATCTTCAGCACTCAGCCCACAGCAGTTCCAGCAGAAGAAGGGACAGATCTGCAAATATCCCTGGCGCTACGAACATGGTTTCGCTTCATGAGTATAAGAGCGGCAAGTGTGGTCCAAAATTTCCTCTGGCGGGGATAAAATTGCTAATACTCAGAATTCGAGGACGACACCTCTAGGGCCAGTTATGGATTTTTTGGACTATAGCACAGTTTTGTTCATTCGCGCGGCAAGCATAGGTCAATTGTGTGAAGAACTGAATAATACTATAGGACAAGGTATTTGGTACCAAGTTAGGAACACAAAGTGGCTTTGTCTCGTGAATGATATTGTACGATGATGAACAGCGATAAGGTGCTGTGTGGTTCATTTGGTTTCTATCCTAGTTAGGTGGCTGGTATCCTAAAATCTGTGGAAGACATTCATTTCTATGTACTGTGCAACGAAAATTTAAATGACACAGATTATGTCGAAAAATGTATTGCATTCTAACTTACCTCCCTGAACTCAAACTCACATTTGTCACGGAACAAAATTTTCGGTTAGAGTTCGACGGTGAAACAATGACAATATCATTCGAGGCGAGACAGTTTCCAAATCTGCCATCAGAACTGGTATTTGCAGAGAGTATTTCATCTAAGATGGAGCTTTCTTGTCTGACCTATGGGATAGTAAATGTCAGTAAGCGTATTACGTACATAACTAATGAGGTACTGACATTGAGGCATGACTGTGTATTTGAAAGTTACACATGTGATCTGGACTTGCCGAAAACGCTGGCTGGTTGCACCTTGTATACGAAATATTGTTCTATGCATCCGAAGAAATACTGTCCCTTCTACATTTTGTACTGAACAAAAAAAATCTCATAGCCTTTTCAGAGAAACTCATGTCACTGCAAATTGTGCATAAAGGACGGTCCCTCAAGTTTGATATCACAATGTGTTAACCTATTACAAAGTTAGGTCTAGGGGGTAGCCAGACTCTTATGAATCTGCATAGCTTGTATTTGCAGCCAGAGTCAATGTATCTGCAATACCTTGCATAACTATTGGACTTCACAAATGTGAAAATCCATGCATTAGTATCGAAATTTTGTGTATGTTAACCATCAAAACAATAGAAAATGTAAAAAAAAGTGTCATACTCGAAATTTGTGTAACTTTAAAATAAAAAATTGTTGTGTGTGTACATTAATTTTCCTTACGAATCCTGGTGATAGAACCAAAAACCTAGCGTTCGACAGCCAGCTCTTTCTAATCCCCAGGCGATGCAGCCATATTGCAAACCAATGTCGAGTGGCGGCCAGGTGGGGAGAAATCCTGTTTGATTGCACAAGGTTAAGATCTTTCTAATCCCTCCCCCGACGGTGAGTTAGCAGCCATATTGCAAAGCGATTGCCTGTCATAGTCAAGTGACTAGCCATGATGGCCAACGGGGCGGAGATTTTTGAGGACTTAGTTAGATGCTGGTAATGTCACGTAAACCGACTTCCTTACAAAGATGGCCTCCGTTCGAGTCCCTTCGCTTTTATACGACGATTGCGCAAACAACTTTCATCTCAAGCAAGCGTGTGCATGACGCTCATCTCGCATCCTACGCTCGCGCGGAATGATTCAAATTACATAATCCCTTCTTACACTTCCGTGAAGAGCCTCGAGACACGTTCCACTAGCGAGTCTACCTCTATTTAGTGAATGCAAAACTGTACTATAACATTACCCGATAACGAAAGTGACCATGCCATAATTTTGAGAAAATCCACTTCTTTTACTCTTGGGCGGGCCAGTAGCGTCCGAATTAGAAATCGTCCGTAGTTCAAAAATGGATACAAAGCACCGTTTTCGAAAAAATTTTCGAAACGTACTTTTTCCTGTTTTACGCTAAATGTTGCTGGCAAAATGTTGCTATAGGTCAGCTACACGTTGGGCTAGGTCATGTTCCAACGTAGCTATAGGTCAGGTACACGTTAGTGTAGGCCATGGTAAGTACCAATCTGTCCGGCGGCGGCATTTTTGGTTACAATATTGGTCAGATACACGCTGGGCTAGGTCATGTTCCAACGTTGCTATAGGTCAGGTACACGTTAGTGTAGGCCATGGTAAGTACCAATCTGTCCGGCGGCGGCATCTTTGGTTACAATATTGGTCAGGTACACGCTGGGCTAGGTCATGTTCCAAAGTTGCTACAGGTCAGGTACACGTTAGGGTAGACCATGGCAAGTACCAATCTGTCCGGCGGCTTACATAGTTATGTTAGGTCAAGTACGATAATTAGGTTAGGTCAGGGCTAGGCGTAGGGGTGTCGGCGGACGGACCGCTATACCAATCCTCACTGCGGCAAGGGCGCTAGGGAGGCATGATGGCAAGGGCGTATTGGGGCATGGTGGCACCCTGAAGAAATACCCAGGAAAAAATTCGAAAGCCGAATACCCGGTACACCTACATATGAATACTTATGTGTGTTAGCTATGGGAAGTAAGGTTAAGAAATATCTGTTGGCTTAAAATTTGGGGGTGACCGCACCATTGGGTCAGTGGGCCCCATTTTGGACGTCCACGGGTTACCGCATTCACATGTGTAGTCCTGAGTTTTTGTCCTGGACCAGTCACATTTCAATTCACATCCTCACACCACAAATTTTTTTGATGTATTTACCATTCTTATTAAGCAGATTGTACAGTAATCTTCATGTTTGTACCGCGCATCAATGACGATTAAAAGACTTTATTACCCAGCAGATGCACAAATATATAATTCGTAGATACAATTAGAATTATTATGAAATAAAGAAAAATATTTAAAATTTCTCCAACAAGTTTCGGATCACAAGGGATCCGTCATCAGGGAGCTTTATAATGTGCTTGGCTAAAGTTACAGTAATGGTTCTATCGTGTCCGTTGATATGGACCTAATCGGTGTTATGGCAGCATATTTGCTGTAATTATATTAACCTTTTGACGCCTAATGTCAACTATAATGGTCGTACCGCACCGCTAATCTCTAAAGTTGCATTTTATATATTTATTCAACAGATATAAATACTGAATATTTTAAACACGGTATATACTCTCCGTCTTTTTCCTCTTCAAAATGCAGTTTGTTTCATAATTCTAACGTATTTGGTTCCTGTATTATTCACATTTTATATACAGGATGTGCTAAAATAAAAAAAAGTAATTCCCGCGCCAAAGGTTTAAAGGTCCCATGGTGCGTGTGTGTACTGCACAGTATAGAGAGGCACTGTGTGTGTACTGCACAGTGTAGAGAGGCACTGTGTGTGTACTGCACAGTATAGAGAGGCACTGTGTGTGTACTGCACAGTGTAGAGAGGCAC
>Ga0123352_10004023_pt1 | contig 21543 bp, 15 predicted proteins | sample TergutLab28metaG_FD_89700 | JGI IMG/M metagenome (GOLD analysis project Ga0123352, IMG submission 89700) | Labiotermes labralis P1 segment gut microbial communities from Petit-Saut dam, French Guiana - Lab288 P1 | ecosystem: Host-associated > Arthropoda: Insects > Digestive system > Gut ...
CATTTGTAGTAGTAACTGTAACCATCTAACCTCTTGCCATTTGTAGTAATAACTGTAACCATCTAACCTCATGCCATTTGTAGTAATAACTGTAACCATCTAACCTCGTGCCATTTGTAGTAATAACTGTAACCATCTAACCTTGTGCCATTTGTAGTAATAACTGTAACCATCTAACCTCGTGCCATTTGTAGTAATAACTGTAACCATCTAACCTCATGCCATTTGTAGTAATAACTGTAACCATCTAACCTCATGCCATTTGTAGTAGTAACCATCTAACCTCGTGCCATTTGTAGTTGTAACTGTAACCTTCTAATCTCATGCCATTTGCAGTCATAACTGTAACCATCTAACCTCATGCCATTTGTAGTAATAACTGTAATGATATGATTGACATCACCTATAATAATAACTGTAACCATTTAACCTGACACCACCCTTAGCAGTAACTGTGACCATTAAACCTCGTGCCACATACATGAATAATCATATTTTTCTAAACTCATGTCATTTGTAGTAATAGCTGTAACCATCTAAACTGATGCCACTCATAAAAACTAGCCATCTAACCTGGTGACCCTTGTACTAAATATAATCATGTAACCTGATACCACTCCTAGTCAGAACTGTATCCATCTAATTTGAAACCACTCTTAGTAATGAGTGTAATAATCTAACCTGATGCTACTCATAATTACTGTAACCATATAACCTAATGTCAAGCATAGTAAGAACTGTAACTATATAACCAAATTTTACTCATAATAGTAACTGCAACCATTCAAGCTGTCACCACTCGTAGTGTTAACTGTATAACCGTCTAATCTGTCACCACTCTTGTACTGCCTGCAGACAAGTTCCAATAGAGCATTTCAACCAGTTGTTTGTGCAGTGCCATAATATCAGAACCTACAAAAATATTGAGCATTCAGAAACGGAATGTAAACATTAGAACTCGGAGCTGAATATCAGTGCCATATGTGTAAACATATTGAACATTCAGAAACATTGTAAACATTAGAACTCAGAGTTGAATATCAGTGCCATGTGTGTAAAGTAGATGAACATTTGCTAGGTTGAGAATTGTTTTTACTTTTGAGAGAATTTCTTGTTGAAAGTTCTGGTGCCTGTTGTAAGAGATATGTGAAATGCTGTGTAATGTTTTTCAGTGAACATATTGCATAAGGGAAGACTGCTCTGCAGTTTGTAGTTCTGCATTTTCAGCAAGAATGTGTATGAGGTGAAGAAGAGTGGGTTGAAGGGATATTAATGTGTAAGAAGAATCTGAAATTGGCATTACCCACATGCTGAACTCTGAACATCAGATGTTTATTATAATTTGAAAAGTAGAATAATTGTGATTGTCTTTGGCAGCTGGGATGATGGATGGACTCCTCAAGATACAGGGTTTGATACTGTATGACTGAGGATGAAAAAGCTGCTGTGTTATGTTCATCATATAGTTGTGTTGTTTCAAACATCAGCTGCAAGTGGAAATATGCAGGATCTCAAGAATTTTCCCTTGTGGCATACATTGATGCAATCTTTTGATTACTGTAGATTGAAAATATGATTATGTGAAACCAGCAGTGCAATACACCATTGGGTGAACTACAAAGATCCAGGTAACCAGTGTTACCACTGCGAACTGGCATACACTTAGGAGGCCTTAAAAGTATTTTGATTCATGTTAAATCTTTGAAGCTTATGGAGTAATGGATCTTCCAAAGGCTTTTTATGCAAAATATGCCGTAACAGGTTTCAGATGTGTGTTTTTCTGTGTTTTCACATTTTTGAATATGGTCTTACATCCATTATAGTGCATGGAGCTTGGTACAGTTACATTCTTTCAGGCTGCTGTTTGTGTTGTCAGTTCTAAATTTCTTATGGATGCTGATCTGCAAAGTTGTTTCAGGATGATTTTGGATAGTCATTGCTACTGAAAGCAGTTTTGTGATATTGGACTTATTTCCAGAGGATGTTCTGAGGAAATGGGGCATTGATAGCGGTACTGGGGAATTCATACTAATCTCTCTTCTTTCCAGATCTGCAGAAAATGCCAATAGTGATTCTGTTGGCAAAAAGAAACGCAGGTTGACTTCCCCCAAAAGAGAGAACCATACAAAAAAGGAGAGGAATTCGCAGGGTAAAAGTTGCAATAAATGTGAATTTTGTGGAAAGATCTTCACAAGATGCAAGATGCTGATTCATCGAAGGATTCACACAGGTGAACGCCCCTTCGCATGTTCTGTTTGTGGTGAAGCATTTGTATCAAAGGGAGCCCTGACAGTGCACATGGTGATACACAGTGAAAAACGTCCATTTCCTTGTGACATTTGCAATCGTAGGTTTAAACGGGCATTTGAGCTGAAAGACCACAAAAAGATACACACAGGTGAAAAGAATCACGTGTGTGATATTTGTGGTTACTCATGCATACAGAGGACAAACCTTGTAAATCACAGAAAACGACATCTGAATGAATACAAACTTAGGTGTGAAATTTGTGAGAAGGGTTTCTACACGAACACTGAATTGCAGGAACATAAGAATGGTCATACAGGTGAGAAACCTTTTCAGTGTGATATTTGTGGTTTGGCATACCGGTACCGCTACAGGCTCACTGTTCATAAGAAAAAGCATGATCCAGATTACAAACCCCCTGAAAAGACACATCAGTGCGAAATTTGCAATAAGACGTATTCAAGAAAACAGGTGTTGATGTCACATGTGAAATCACACACGGGAGAGAGCCAGTGCACCTGTACCATCTGTGGGAAGGCAGTGTCAAGCAAGGACTACTTGAAGATCCACGTACGAACCCATACGGGTGAGAAGCCCAATGTGTGTGATGTGTGTGGCAAGGCATTTATTTCCAAGAAGTACCTGAAGATCCACCAACGAACTCACACAGGGGAACGGCCATACAGCTGTGAGCAATGTGGCAAATCCTTCACACAGCAGTCATCTTTAATTGTGCACAGGAGGTCACACACTCATGGACAGTATGCATGTGATGTATGCAACAAGGGGTTTGTGTCGAGGTCTGTCTTAGTAACTCACCAGAAAATACACAACCCTGGTTTTTAGAATGAAGGTACTGGGAATAAACCATATGCATATTAAAAAAAAAAATATTTCGTGTACAGTTTAGCATAAGGAGAGTTTTGGTAGTTTGTTAGTGCTGTTTTTTGCTTTCCATCACAATTTGTGAGCTATCAAATTCTGCTTCGTGATGTTTCAGTGAACTGTTGGGCTGGTGGTGTGTAGGTGTAGGGTAGGTGATTGTTTTGGTTGTGCTGTCATGTAGATGAGGTGTTTGCATCTGTGTTTGAAGTACCCCACTGATGTAAACTTTTTTATTAGTGCATGTAATGTGTAATTGAAACCAACTTGACAGTGATTGTTTACAGTATTTTTTATTACATCAGAGAACCTTAATTCTGACTTAACAGACAGTCTGGCATGACCAAAGTTTTAGTTCTGGTATTTTATTCCATACTCATTGCAAAGGTTGGTGGCCACAGCTGTGGAAAACGAGGTTGCAGTAAAGTTTGAGATCAGGTAGGATGCTTGCCCTGCTATGTGCATCGGACATGTTGTCCATACATCGTATAAAGCTCTTGTCGTGGAGGTTCCTAGGTGTTAATGTGGCCCTTAAATCATAAAATTTGTAACAGGTTGGTGGAAAATTGCAGGGTTTTTGAAGTAGTGGAAATGTAATTTCTGTCTCATTTTTAGGTTGAATGAAGTATTTTTGATTGTAAACATTCACTGTACTGTACTCACCATTTTTGCCTTCACTAAGATTGCAAACTGAGGATGTTTCACCTCTTCTATGGTGATATCAAGGTTTCATCACATGTTAATGAATGAAGAGCAGTGTGCTTGTAACAGTGTGCAGTTGATTTATGAGAATATTTAATCTGGCAGCTGGGTGTGTTGTCTCACATCCACAGATAGCATATTACCAAAATAATTGTTAAAGGAGAAGTACTTAGTTTTGTTGCTGTTCATGTCTTGCACTGAATTTATTCTGTTATATCATTTCAGAGTATTAACTCTGGCTGTCAGGTATGTTTTATGAAACAAGTCATTTACAAATGAATGCATATGTTCAGTGATTGATTTGGCAGGAGGGCATTCTGTGGATCTAATATGACAGATTATGAAGAAATAAACGATCAGGTTATTTGTGACAGTTGTATTTAATGCCTTATGTCTGGTTAAGTAATTAAACCAATTTGTTGTCATGGGATGCATTCTCATCAGCTTATGTAATTACATGGTTATGGTTGCAGTTGTTAGAGTAATAGGAGTGATATCAAACCCATTTAAATTTTTAATAATCCACATTTGTGACTTTATGAATGCATGTTAGATGCAGTTCATGAATATAAATGGTCCAGTGTAAACTTTTTTGTGAGTGGTTGGGTTTTTTTTGCAACTATCTAGAAATGCATTCTTAAGAGTTGTTCATTCATACCTCAGCAATAAAAATATATCTTGGCAATATGGAAATTTTTTCAACATACTGCAGTATTTATTTATGTTATGTCACACTTGTCAGCTTGCCCAGCAATTGTATTTGGTCATTTATGTGTAAGATGTGGCATGGTAACAAAGGTTCCCATCTAAACAGATGTGAGAATAATTTGTCATTTGGAGGGGAAGTTAGAATTCAGGGTTTGAATCTTTATTGTACTATGAGATCTTATGTTTATTTTTAAAATGTGGGGATGAATGGCCTAGCATGCCATATGCTGGTCTCTTTGTTTACCTGATAGGATTTAAATGTCCATGCCAAGCCAGAAGCTCAGGCCATATCAAGATAATTTGGTATTTAAATATTAATATAATGAATTTAAAGATGTATTTTTGTTATGAAAGTTACACTCATTTAAATAGCAGTGAATATTTTGGAAGTGATCTTATTTCTGTTATTAATTTTCATGTCCAGATACCAGTGCATTTGAAGTTGTTTTATGCTTTTTAACTGGCAGAATGTTTGATTGACTGTGTTTATTGAATTTGGATGAAAGTTCCATGATCTGAGGACACAGGGGTGCAGGTGTATGAAAATATGTTACACATTGGGTTCAGAACTTACATGTACTCTCAGTATAGTTTTCAGAACCCAAGACTTGGAAGTAGTGTGGTGACGTTCCACCAGTTGGTGTCGGTGTCGTCCTCCATGTTGCCTTACTAAAGTGTTCTGTTATACATTGAGTGAAACCTTTCTAACAAATGACTGCTAGAATGTGTGAATAGTAAATATTGCTTAATTTTAAGATAATTCATCCCCTTTGCATTTTGGAGAATAAGAATTACAGTAAATCCAGTTAGATGAAACACTTGTTTAATCCTGTATTTCTTCAGCAACATGTTTTGACTTACAAGGCCATCATCTGGTTGAACAAGAATAAAAGTTTATGAGCAGAGTTTATGTGGATAAGATCTCAGCTACTTGCACTTTTGTATTTTTATTTCACATTTTTCCATTCCATGCCTTACAATTCAATTACCATAATTTAAATCAACAAGTGCGCACAATTGTGGTAGATTTATAATAATATTATAAAAGCCACTAACTCCTCCATATTTCAGGCTTACTGGCCTGTCATTAGGAAGTACAGTTATTGTATATTGTATATTGTAGAAGAACTACTGGAAACTTTTCAGTGTAGAATGTGTGTAGCAGTTTTAGATTAAAATTTGTTAAGATGAAAATCGATGGAGGAGTGTGCACCCTCATGAGAGTCCTCTACACGTGCATACATACATCCCATCTAAAGAAGTGTCTACTCCACTGATTATTTGTAATTCTTTTAACTTTTAATCATTACCATTCATATCAGCAGTTTTACGATCCAATCCTTTTAAACAGTAATGTAATTACTGAATTCTAATGGTTATTCCTCCCGCAGGTGCCCAACATAGTAAGGATCTGAGATTTCATTTTCCAAATAAACGGTGTATGTAATCTTCTATACTTTTTAAACCTGATGATGGCCTTGTAGGCCAAAACAGTTGATGAAATAATGCTAGTTTAAATAATTGTTGCAGTTGGATTTACTGTGATTCTTGTTAATATTGCTGCATCTATAATCAGACACTGATGGTTTGTAGGATTTTTATTACAAAGCTGTATTTATACGTGTTTAGATATTTGTTTATGGTTTATTTGATGACTAGCCCATACTGTAGTGTCAGAGGACAGGATAATTAGTGAGTTACTCTTTGGAAAAGATGTGGAAGGAAGGGGTTAGGAAGTGGTTTTGATTTAGGTGCTGTCCTGTCATTTCTCTGTGTACTGAGGAAAACAATCAGGATTGCTGTTCATTCCTTGGCACCTCCTGAATAGCTGGAAGAACTGTAATCACTTGAGTCATTTTGTTTGTTAGAAAGCTGTAGAGTAATTGCTAGTGGTCATCAACTGAAGTAAGGTTAGCACATGTGGCAGTCCCATTTCTCTTAATGAGTCAGATATTTTTAGTTGATCTTCTGGAATTCTTCTTGTCTTGTACTTTGGAATGCAATTCTCTTTCGTACTTTCTTTCTCACATTTGTATAACAACTAAAATTTTGCGGTGGAAGTGGGAGTGTTAGTCACGTATATTTAAGGTGATACGGTATTCATTTAGCCAAGATGTGCATGCGGCTGTATTAGTAGCCTTTTCAGAGTGCTCTTCCTGTGTTGTGAGTTTGGCTGGTTTTGGTCATTCATAATTGGCAGGTGTGTCAGCATTAAGTAAAGTTTGACATTGTTTTGGTCTGTCAGAATTGGGAAATGTGTTGGTGGCGTTACATGAAGCAAAGTAATAAACTTAGCGTAGCAATATTGTGAAAATGAACATGGCATCAGAAGTCACCAGTAATATATGGCTGTCACTGGGACATGCATGGACCATGAGACTTGAACCATAAAACAGAAGAATTCATTTTATATCTCTCTTCTTTGCAGATATGCAGACACTGCCTATAGTGAATCTGTGGGAAATTCAAAAGGCATATCAAGTAAGGAAAAGAGTTCAAACAAGTGTGAATTTTGTGGAAAATACTTTGTAAAGAGTAAGCTGCTGATTCATAGAAGGATCCATACTGGGGAAAGGCCATTTGTCTGTACTGAGTGTGGTGAAGCTTTTGTTTCAAAAGGTGCTGTGACAGTGCATAAGGTCATACATAGTGATGAACGGCCATATACCTGTGATGTGTGTAGTCGGAAGTTTAAACGATCATTTGAGCTGAGAAATCACAGGAAGATTCATACAGGGGAAAAAAATCATGTGTGTGATATATGTGGTTATTCATGCATACAAAAAACAAACTTGATGAATCATAGGAAGCGACATTTGAATGAGTACAAGTTTAAGTGTGTTGTTTGCATGAAAGGATTTTACAGAAACACTGAAATCCATGAGCACATGATGGGGCACACTGGTGAGAAACCATTTCAGTGTGATATGTGTGGTTTGGTGTACCGCCATGAGTACCAACTGAAGCAACATCGCATGTCCCATGACCCAAAGTATGAACCTCCTGCTAAGGCACATCAGTGTAAGGTCTGTAGCAAGTGTTACTCACATAAGAAAGTTCTGTTGGTGCACATGAAGTCCCATACTGGGGAGAGCCAGTGTGTTTGTGATATTTGTGGAAAAGTGCTGTCAAGCAAAGATTATCTGAAGGTACATGTTCGTACACACACTGGTGAGAAACCGAATGTCTGTCATGTGTGCGGGAAGGCATTCAATTCACGACTTTATATGAAGATTCACCAGCGTACACATACAGGAGAACGGCCGTTTATATGTGAGCATTGTGACAAGTCCTTTACACAGCGTTCTTCCCTGATTGTCCACAGAAGGTCTCACACCGGTTATAGGCCATTTCTTTGTCAAGTCTGTAACAAGAGTTTTGTGTCCAAATCATTGCTTGTTACTCATCAGAAGACCCACCAAGGGTTCTGATATTCATTTAGCACGACTGTTTTTAAACAGATTGACTAGATAACGTTTTGTGCCAAATTGCGAATAGTGATTGCATTTTGGGGGGTTGTGTGCTGTGTAGTTTATGCTGCTGAATCTGTGTGTCTGAAGTATGGGGCAGCAATATTATGCTAAGGTGCTTCACTTTTCAGTGACACTGTGTTGAAGATGGAAAAGTGTAATATTTTTTAAGTGAGTTGCAAGAGGAAGATAATGTGAATGAAATCTTTTGTACAAGGTTGAGAGAATGTTATGTGGGAAACAACATGTGTTTGTCATTTAGTAGTGGTATGTTGAGCAAATGAAACAGGATTTAGTAATGCTCAGTCCAGGAATTTGGAATTTCTTTTGAACAGATACTGTACATTGTGCTTGGATAGGCATTGTAGGCTCAGTTGCAACCGAGTGATAGATATGAACGTACATATTCAAAGCTGGAAGAATTTATGTTGCCATCTCTCTTCTTTCCAGATCTGGAGACATAACCTCTAGGGGTACAAAATGCAGCTCCAAAAAGGAAAAGGTTTCAAACAAATGTGAATTCTGTGGAAAGGTTCTCATCAAAAGTAAAATGTTGATTCACCGGAGGATTCATACTGGGGAACGTCCATTTGTGTGTCCTGTGTGTGGGGAGGCATTTGTGTCAAAGGGAGCACTAACTGTTCACATGGTTATTCATAGTAAAGAACGGCCCTTTCCATGTGATATTTGTGATCGTACTTTCAAGCGAGCATTTGAATTAAAAAGCCATAAAAAGATTCACACAGGTGAAAAGAATCATGTTTGTGATATTTGTGGTTATTCATGTATTCAGAGAGCAAATCTGGTGAATCACAGGAAGCGACACCTCAGTGAATACAAATACAAGTGTGAAGTGTGCAACACAGGATTCTATACAAAGACGACTTTCCAAGAGCATAAAACTATACACACAGGAGAGAAACCATACCAGTGTGACATTTGTGGCCTGGCATATCGGTATAGATACAGGCTGATGCTGCATAAGAAAACACACGACCCTAATTTTGTACCCCCTGAAAAGAAACATGAATGTGACATCTGTAAGAAGCGTTTTGCTCGCAAGCAGGTTATGCTGTTGCATCTTAAATCTCACACAGGTGAGAGCCAATTTGTTTGTGATATATGTGGCAAGAATGTTGCCAGCAAGGCATCCCTGATGGTGCATGTGAGGACACATACGGGGGAGAAACCAAATGTGTGTGATGTGTGTGGTAAGGCATTCATATCCCGCAACTATTTGCGTGTTCACCAGCGGACTCACACAGGTGAAAAGCCCCATACTTGTGACCAGTGTGGTAAATCATTCACACAGCGTTCAACTCTTGTAGTACACATGAGATCTCATACAGGACAAAGGCCCTACATGTGTCATGTGTGTCAGAAAGGGTTTGTTGCGAGAACTCTTCTTGTGACACATCAGAAAAACCATGAACATATGTTTTAGAAGAGGGAGAGCATGTTTGTGTATGGCAGCAGCTGCATATACTGATATATATATATATATATATATATATATATTTGGTTTAAATGGAAATTTTCTCTTCAGATATGTTTTGTTCAGCAAGATTAATGATGTGAAGACTGGCAAGTTGAGTGAGAATTGTACATTTTTGAAATGAGGAAGCATTTCTTGCACAGTGGTGTAGTTAAAACAGGCTGTTGATATGGTATTACTGATCCATAGAAGAAGAATGTTGTTTGGCTAATGTATTAATTAGTAACCTGGGTGAAAGAATTGTTAGAATGTCACATTGTCACAGTAGGTACGATATGGGTAAGGTACAGTACAAGTTTGTTTTGTCCAGATTCATGGTTTCTTTATTTACCCGAATGCAAGACGACTCCAATCTTAAGACGACCTCCAACATAAAACACATCTGCCAGACAACCCCCAACATAAAACACATCTGCCAAGGAAATATGTGTTTATTCAAATCTAAGACAACCCCCAAAAATAATATGTTTGCTAAGAAACAATATTTTACTGTTCATTTCATACATTTATTGCACAAAAAGAAGTCAGATTCCATCTGCCTTTTCCAATCAGTGTTACTGTCTCGATCTTCACAGTCAGTGCCTTCATCTTCCACACGCTCCTAAGATTCCTATCCTCTTCACTGCCATTCCACAACATATCATTCCCATCCATTGAATTTGATAGACAACATTTCTTACAGCCCTTCACCATTACTCCTGGTGTGAGGCACTGTTATGCTGTTAGATCCACACTGGCTAAATAATACATTTATATCTTGGTTTATAAACTTACTTGAACTCTGAAGAAGAGAGAATTTTCTCCACAGAAGGTGTTAGTGGTGTTAGGAATTTTAAAACGTGTGTTCTGGCTGGCTGTGTTGTGTTTGTGGTGTGATTAGTCTTTTTATGGTTTTTAATTTTTGGATTTGTTCGGGTTTTATTTTCAAGACTTTTCAATTTTTCAGCAGACTTTTCTGGTTATTACCTTTGGACGAGATTTGTTTATCAATTTTACTATTTCTTTTGTGCCAATTAACTGAGAATAACTTCTAAGACAACCACTGGGTGCTTCTTTGCCAAAAGACGGAAACAGAGCTTGTTTCTGAAGTGTCGTGTTTCTTTAAAAACTCAGCTGATGGACTAAGTCCAAAAAAGGAAGATTTTGTCAGTTAACTGTAGTCATTTTTTCTCTCTTCTGTGTATACTTGATGATTTGGCGATGCAGGACATCATTTGGCTCTGCATGATCAATTTCAGAGCAATTCAATTTGATGCTTGATTACGAATTTAAGACAACCCCACATACTTATGCACAAAATTGAAGAAAAAATTGTCTTGCGTGTGAGTAAACATGGTATTCCTTTATTTAAGTTGGTAAAGTTTATTAATTTTGTTTTAGAATCTCTTACTATCATGTTTATGTTGAGGATCTTCTCAGCACAGACTGAACCCATGTCTGCAGAAATGTATAGAATGGTGTGGGGGGGGGGCAGAACAGATTATTTTAAGTTCATTCTGTGGCTTGGAGCTTATTTTTGAGTCATAAGTTGTCTTTGTTAGCAGTTCATACTGTTGATTAGCTTGTAACTGGATGTATACTCAGTAATGGTGGAATATGTGTGGTAATTCTGGATATAACTTGTTGATAAAAAAGATGACATTTTGTGGGAACTCACATCATGTCTTTTACCTCTGTCAGTTATTCTTGCATATTGAGTCTCTATGCACCTGTACTGTTTGTGCTTTATACCCCTAATTTGTTTATGAGTGGAATCATTTGGTACTGGAATTTGTGCTGTTTACAGCAGCTTTTTTTACATTCTTGGCATTCTCTGGTATCTCTGTGATGACATGTAGCTTCCATTTACATGATATGTTGTGTACAATATGGGCTGGTAGATTGGTACCGACATTTTTGGAGATCCTCCTGTACACTAAGCAGTGAAATTATAAACTACCTGATGAAATGTGGTTGCTTATGTTGTGTTCAGCTTGCTAGAGGCACTGCTTGTTACAGTTTTCTTGCTGGGTGGGGGTGGGGAGAGGTGCTGTTATTACTCCATCTTCTCCTTTTTTACATCATCAGATAAATGGGCAGGCAGGCAGACACCATTCTGTGTTTTGCAGTAAAGTTGTGTCTTACCTTCAGTAGATGTATTTAAAAGAGAGTTTTGTCTTTTGGTGGATTGAGTTTTTCTGGCTTGATGTGGGTGTTTAAATTGCTACCACATAAACACACAGAGACCAGCATGTGGCATGTCAGGTCATTTGTTAGTACATTTTAGAGACCAACAAATGGTCATGTAGAATGATAAGGGTTCCAGACTGTCACTGCAGGAAATGTATCACTTACAGAGCTGCTGAAATGGAAGAGGGGATAGCTCTTGAATTGAGCCTTTAGGAATTGAGAGTTGGAAGTGATAACCATTTTAGCAGACTGCCTTGTTTAGGCCCACCATACGTAATTGATGCATTTGCTTTTCTCAGTTATTTTAGCATGTACCAGAACCTAACTTAAGTCAGGATGCAGGTGGAGGTAGCATGTCCTTTTGAAATGCAAGAACAGGCAATCCATAACCCAGATGAGTGGAAGAACACGCCAAAGTCAGAAGACATCTGGGATTGTTGTGTTGCCTTTTGAATCTGGGTTTTCGTTTGTTATGTTTGTGGTTTACCATTGACTGTTGTGTTATGGTGTGACTTGCACACTGTCATCTTTACAAGATGCAGATAAGTAACTGTCATTACTGCGGGCACTAACTCACTAAGGAAATTGCTTCCCCAGTTGTATGGGAATGGGAGGATCACTGACAAGCTATATTTGATGCATTCATAACACAAAAATATCCATTCCTTCTAGGAAGGATGACATCCTGGATGATACAGAAGATGTGAATTTTTCATGTGTGGCTGTCACAGTTGTCATTTGTTCTGAGAATCTCATTCATAATAGAAACCAGAACATTTCAGTTGCCTTGGAATGTTGCTGGTAACCAGAAGTCTGTGATGTCAGACTTGGTCCAGAATTTATACTGTTCCTTTTTATTGGTTTTAGGATCCGGTGTGCTTGGATCATAGATTGGTTTTGAGAATGTGTGTATGTTCTGGCCTGTATGCATATTTTGAATTTCTGTGTGTAGCAACCTAACTCATTCGAATTATTGTGTGGTAGTTGATGCATGGATGTTTTTTGGGTTAAGCTAAAGTCATTTCTTTGTGACTTCAAGCACTATGCAATGGAAATATAAGGGAATGGAAGTGTAATCCTTCATTCCTACCTGTGGCACTGGTGGAGTAAGTTGTCATCTTCACATAATGGCATCATATCCCAGAGGAATTGAGTCTTCAGAACAAGGTCTGCCCCTGCTTAGCATTGTTCCCTCATTTCCTGGTCACCTGATGTAGTGTAGTCACTGCACTGTGTGATTCAGACCAGCTCTTCTGCTTTTATGTTGTATCTGCAGTTCTGTTCTTTGTAGATTAATTGTTGGTCATGCTGGCAATTCTTATATTTAGATAGCCTAATGTCATTGTGTGAACAACAGATACTATGACATCAGTTCTCCCCATGATGTGTTCTTTTTGGTAAGAAGTGCGTAGTGAGTTAGTCAAGCTGGGATTGGTTGGTCGATCTGGTTTTGGTTGGTTGGTGGGTGGGCCTTGCACAAATTATTGATGACTTGACACATCAAAGAGGTCAAACAAAAACTTCCTGAACTGAAACTACCTTCTTCATAAATTTGTTAGGGCATTAAGTAAATAAAAGTCATGTTTATGAAATTAACTATGTATTGAATTCTACAATTTTGTATTGGTGGGAAAGATTGAACAGAGAAACTTGTTACTTTGTATGCATTCTTTTTTGGTAACTGCACGAGGAGGTAATCGTACTGTCAGCTAGCAGTACTGTATACATATATGAACGAAATGCTAATGGTGTTAAGGCTGAATGAGTGTGCATTGTTACTAGTCTTGGGTTGTGAAGTGAATGAAGTGCCCATAACAGTTTAAGTGTATTAGATGATGTCTGCTTCATTCTCAGGGATGTGAAACAAATGCTAACTGAATGTACTGACATTTGAATAATAAATGTATTCATTTAAATTGTACAACACTTATCTTATTTTTTTCTATATGCTTGTGCCTGTCTGTACCCTTTATGCCTCAACTTTTTGATTTAATCCTTCAAGATGGGTGAAAAAGTGGAGGCGTATGTGTTTGAAATGTCAGCTTGATATTTGACAGTAAATATGCCCTTCATTGCAGCTAAGGATGTAATGTGATTTGGAGAGCATTTTATCTGCTTTTGGCAGTGAACAGCTTAGGGTGATTAACATACCAAGCAGGTGACATGGTTGGACCATGTGGTGCCCCACACACACACACACACAAACACACACACACACACACACACATGAAAGAAGTTAAATTAATACTAGACTTCTAATAGGTTAATCTTATCAGATATAATGTGTTTCTGTGGCATGCCGTGTGGTTGACATGAGATTGAATAGTAACACACATACTGACATGCCAAAGAATAGTAGGCCATTGATATACTAAAGCACTTTAAGTGTACCACATCCATCCTTTTATGGTGTAATGGCATTTTCTGACTGACAAGTTTTTTTTGTTTCATATTCATGTATATTATGTTGTGCGTTGCCAGTAGTTGTGTATGGCTGTGAAGTTTCATGATGCTCTCATGCACATTTTGCAACATATATATATATATATATATATTGTTGCTCTTCGGCTGTTGCAGGGGCAACATTTTATTGCATAGACAGGTATTATTTTTCTTGTGCTTAAACACACCACAATGACACACCGCTCTTGTTCTTGAAATCTCTCGAGTTAGCACATTTTTTTAGGTGATGAAGTTCAGGCAGATGAGATTGAAAATTGTTTCATTAGTTTCGTCGCACTTTGTCCACAGAACTGACATATGTAAATGTATGCGTATAGTTTGCATTATGGTTTTATTTTTCATTCTGGAAATGAAACTGTGGATATCTGGAGTAGGAACCTGGACTGGTAACCATTGCACTGTGATGTTTGGTGTGAGTTTTACGGGATTTCCTGTGATACTTCGTATGCGTGATTTTCATGCCTTAATGCACGTTATGTGATATTCCATGAAGTAGTAATACAGTATGAATTATCTGGTGTGCAGGCTGTAACTGTTTTGCTTCATTACATATTTTATGTGCTGGCCTGCGTAGCTTGTCAGCCAGTATAATTAAACCCCTAGGTGTTCCACGTGAACATTTCTTCTAGTGTGTTATGCATTCAAGGCTGTTCCAGCCAAGAATGTCTGCACATAACAGTGATTTTAAGTAGATGCTCACTGGGTGACATCACTTATCGCAGTGTGTTGCTCTTGTTATGGTACAGCACCCTTTGGGCTTGTAGGAGTTGATGATTTGTAAATTACTTCACATTCAGCATTAGTGGACTTGATTGAGCAATCCTGCATAGGGATGTTTTCTTTGTAGGTTCATGAATGGTAGAAGTGTTGAATTGTGCTCTATTTTTCTAATTATGAGAGCTCAACAAACCCATTATGCATTACCTGGGAATAGTTGGTTCATTCATTAAACATTGTCATTGATATTCAGTATATCAGCATGTGGGCCGTAAGTCATGTAGAAATATATACATTTTCCAAGCATAATATAACTCCTGACACAGGTTTTAGACTTGAGAATAAATTCCAATGTAGTAGACATGTGGCAAAATATTTGCACATGGGAATTCACTAATGCTGCATGTGAAGAAACACCTTGTGTATGATGTTTGTGGGAAGTCTTTGTCAAACAGATGTTGTCGTCTTGCTCACATGAGGATACACACAAGTGGGAAACCCTGTGTGTGCATTGTGTTGGAAGGCATTAAAGAAGCTAGAACACACACACAGAGGCGAGAAACTCAACTCCTGTGACACTTGTGGGAAGTCATTTACCCAGAGGTTGATGTTTGTGATTCATAGACCTTACCATACTGGGCAGAGACCGTACCACAACTCACCAGAAGAGTTGTGTTTACAGAGTCCGGTAACTGGTTTTCTGACATATGCATATCCAGAGAAACATGAATGTTAGTAACATCTTTTGTAGAAATTCTGCAAGGCATTAGCTGTAGCTATGGTGTATTCATTAGACTGAATGTAATGTCACTGTGTCATGATATTTCTAGCTTTTTCAGGCATTTGAGCATTGTAATATTTAATTATCGTTACCAAGTTCCTTTTGCCATTGGATGCATTATCTTGCCTATCATTGACAGATTAGTTTGTTGAATTGACTATTTGACCCCAGCATCAATGATACCGTTCTTGTACTGTGAGCACTTGTATAATTGCATGAACTTGACAATATGGTCATCCTAGAGCCTTAAGCGAATTAGAACTGCTCAAATAGAAGCAGCTGATAATCTTGTAGCTAGACTTAAGGGATGCAGACTGTCAGTGGAACTGACAAACATATGGCCAAGGAAATTGAAGATAAATATTTACTAAGACTACGGTAGACACTGGAGATGCACTGTGTTGTCATGTATGTGTCCTGGTGCGTACATAAAACATTCATGTTCACAGGTTTTATCAGGAGGTAGAGTAAACTTTAAAAATACGTTCATGTACAAAATATTTGAGAATTCCAGAACTGTGGAATATCTGTTAAAAATAAACACATTGTGTGGGGGGCTTGATTAGGGTACATTAGTTTGTGGGAAATGGTTCCCCCCCCACTTCTTATTTGTGACATATAATGCACAGTCCCTTGGAGTGTTGTTTTCACCAGATGGAGGTAGTGGGGAGGCACTTGTTGGCTTGATGTATTTGTACTTGACCATTTTTCTTCATGGACTGTAGATTTGGGTATCTGGCTGGTAACTGCATTGTGTGCAACATATAGCGTGTAGTTGTGTATACTGAACTTTCTGCTTGCTTGGAAAGATGATTCTTGGTTGCAATTTTTTTAAATTGAGTTCTGTACATTGTCTGTAATATATTTTGTACATTATGGCCCCCTCCACATGAATGTATTGTAATCTATTCTGGAATATACATTTTACCTGTACCTTGGACAGTGTTGTATATTCTTAACTAAACATGACCCTTGTGTTTATTCCCTGATGATGGCTACCCATATCAGCTGAAGCATGTTGGAATAACCACTGTAGAGATACCAGTGCAGTAAACACTTTGTCTTTAGACTGTGAAACATCTTGCAGTATTACATATTACTGAGCATTTCTTAAATAAGTCTCACAAATCGAAACCAACAATATACGACGCTGTATTTGTGGAGCAACCCCTGATAGTCTGTATTTAGTCTTCTACATGTTGCAACCCTGTTGTGCCATTATCAAAGCGCTTTATGTGATCACAAGGAGAAGTGCTTAGTTTTTTAGCCTTTATATTCTTATGCTGGTATATGCAGAAGTGATTTGTTGATAAATGCAGTGTTGTATCATTAGACCCTTTTCCTTATGATCATTTGAAGCTCCACAGTGGCCAAAGAGACCCAAAATATGTGGGAGACTTCGCTGTGGACTATTTGGGGTTTCTTCCAAGATAAAGTACATTTTGTTGGTTATAACGTCTGTGATTTTGAAGCATTTTGGGTTGTTTTCTAGCATGGGGCAACCACTAGCTGTGTCATCTTCGAAGGCAAGTGCTCAATTTTTAAATGCTGTGAAAGGGAATTCTAATGTTTGTTCTGCACTCTGCATTTCCCATACTGTAATTTCCGAACAGAATGTTCTTTGTTGTGAATATTTTATGGAAGAGAATAAAGAACTAATAGAGATACATAAATATTTAAATGTTTGTTTAGAGTTCATCTTACAGAAATGTAGTCACCAAATCCCTTGATATTACAGAGGAATTTTATATATGTGGGTCCATACATCATGAATTGAATTTAACAATTTTCCAACTAGATGCGACTTACTCAGTTTATTACATTACTGTAGGCAGCTCTACATGTTTCGGGTGTTGACACCCATCATCAGGAGCCTGTACAACTGTAAATACAGCTTTCATTGTTAAGTTGGAACTTGTAGATCCGGTTAATCAATACCAGAAGCTGTATTTGCAGTTGTACCGGCTCCTGATGATGGGTGTCAACACCCGAAACATGTAAAGCTGCCTACAGTAATGTAATAAACTGAGTAAGTCACATCTAGTTGGAAAAATGTTAAATTACAGAGGAACTTTTCAACAGGGCCTTTCTAATTATATGTTTGTAGTGGATATGCCTCTGAAAAAATTGCATTAACACTTTGTCACCTTAAAGAGATGCATAATATGTCCCTGCAACCAGTGCCTGTTTAAAGGGATATTCGTACGATACACACTAGGCTGTATGGGGTTGTATTTTTTATTGTTTCCTGGAGGTCAGCAGGTGGTGTGCAAGCATTCTTGTTTAGCAAGTGTGTATCTGGTAGAATCTGTTTTCCTCTTGCAGTTTATCTTGCCTTATTCTGGACACTTGACAAAACTCATGTCCTGCAATATTACCAGTTTCTCTACATATTTATTTCATTGAGCTTATCACAGTTAACTGAGCGTGGATGTTCCCATGTCTTTTATGATTTCTTCTGCTTAATATGCCTGATAAGTGTAGGCTGTGTAGCATGATTTTTGGTAGGGAATGTGGCCCGTTTGGGTTTGAGTGTGTAAGTCCGCAGTAAGTGGAATATGTAGGTTTTGTGTTTATTAATTGCTGCAGAATTGCAGGTAGGGAAAACATTTGTGTTGAATGGAATTCCAGGAGCCCCTTATATTTCTTTTGAACGTGGTTTTATACACCATCTGTACTCATCCACTTTCTTCTTGCCCTTCTGCTTTATGTTGGTGCATAAAAAGTGTTTTTGTCACATAATTGACTTATCTTGAGAATTTATCAGGTACATATGAGTTTTGTGTTCTTTTGAGGTATATTTTGGAATGCTGTCAGTGTTTTGACACTTCAGAAGCACCAATGCTACTGTTTTTCTTGCTCTTGTATTTGTAAACATGTTGAGTGCAAATAACAAGCTTTTATAACAAGCATTGCAATATTTGCATGTTTTACAGTGGTGTTGCTGAGGATTAAAATCGTCTGGGATGTGATGCCGTATTATTGGGGTGTGGTTCCTGGTGTTTAAAACGAGTCAGATTGAAGCCATCTTTCTGAAGTTCTTTAAATTCTGGGAACAGTACAGCCTCACATTCCAGAAGACTTGAATCCCAGATGGGTTTGTTACATTTTTACTCGTTTGTTGGTGGTATTTTCCCTCCTTACACCAGATTGTCACATGATAATTTTGCCATGCAGGAAAGGTTTAAACTTCACACTGAATGTGAAGTTTTTGTGTTGTGGAACCTATTTTTTATGTCCAACCAACCAACCAACCAACCAACCAGCCAGCCAGCCAACTCCATGTAGCAAAGATCTGCTTGAGAAACTAACATTTCAACTAGTCAGAACTGCCACAAATATAATGCAACTTGAAGACTCATTACCATGTTTTCAAGGGCTCACTACTTATCCTGATCCACATGAAGTCAGTAAATGCCCTCACATTCTGTGACACGTTTTAATAACTTCCTATTTATACCCAGGTCTTCCAAATGGTCACAAGTTTCCCCACCAAAACACAGTAGGCATTTCTCTGCTGTCTCACATGAATCTCAGCTGACTTATGCACAATAATCTAATAATATTTGCTTGGTACATAGGCAGTTGATTGAATACTTGCTCTTAATTCTTGATAGAAACTCTACTCTTAGTCTTCACTTTCAGAACCATTATATGGTACAGTGACTTAGAAGCACTGTATTTGATGTCCTGTCACTGACATAGTTTATGGTCTGAACTAATGATGTGATTCTCTTGCATACAAAAGTCCTCTCCCTAATTGATGATAGTCATTCCCCTTCCCTTAGATAAAAGTATATTTCTCTATTGGTTCCATGCCAGCCTTGTGCTGCCAGTTTCTGTCATAAATAATCAAACTCATGATGGGTGGATGAGCAAGAGAACTGTATTTAAAATGTTATAATTGGTTTTTGTTACTTTCTTGTACTGTTTTGCTTCATGAGACTGTATTGAATGTGAACAAGACTGTGTATTTTCATTGTCTGAGTGCCAAAGCTATTACAGGCAAGTTAAAAGAGTTTACAAAACTATTTCCTAGTAGTGCAGACATTTTCTGCGACAACTTGATTGCTTTAATAAAGGAGCTGTACACTAGTTCATGGAGATAAACTTTGTAGCACATAAAGATTTTTCTTCTTTCCAGGTCTGCAAAAGAAATTATTACTCATTGTTTTGGAAATTCTGATGGTTTGGTTATTAATTCCAAAACAAAGAGACCTTCAAAAACTGATGAGAAAAAGGACATAAAAAGGAGTAGGTATATTACTAGAGTTGTCCAGACACGTGAGACAGTGATACACAGACGAAATAAACTACATGACTGTGCTTCCTGTGGTGAAAAATTTGGCAGCAAGTTGGAGTTGGTATCACATGCAAAATGCCATGAAACATTTAAATGTGATGTGTGTGGTAAGGAGTGTGTCTCTAAAGGACATCTGAAGAGTCACATGATTGCACACACAGACAACAGGCCTTTTCAGTGTGATGTGTGCAGTAGAAAGTACAAACGTGCTTTTGAGTTAAAGAAACACAAAGAAACGCATACTGGTGAAATGGAACATGTGTGTGATATTTGTGGGTATGCAACATTTCAGAAGTCAAATCTTTTAGTTCACAAAAAAAGACACCTGAATGACTACAAATTTAAATGTGATGTATGTAGTAAAGGATATTACACCAACACAGAACTGCAGAGGCACAAGACAATTCACACGGGTGAACGGCCATTCCAGTGTGATATTTGTGGTAAAGCCTACCCATACAAGAGCAACTTAGCATTACACAAGAAGAAACATGAACCAGACTACAAGGATAGGCTACACTATCAGTGTGAATTTTGTGGGAAAACATTTCTGCACAATAACTCGCTTCGTATCCACAGGAAGTACCACCTGGGTGAGAACCAACTCATCTGTGATGTATGTGGTAAGACACTGTCGGGTGGAGAATCTCTCAAGGCACATAGCAGGATTCATACAGGGGAAAAGCCATTTGTTTGTGATGTTTGTGGTAAAGGCTTTGGCAAACCTGATTATCTAAAGGTGCACAAGCGCACACATACAGGTGAACGTCCCCATACGTGTGACTTCTGTGGCAAATCGTTCACACAGCTGTCCACATTGACTATGCACAAACGCTATCACACAGGACAGAGACCCTATCAGTGCCATCTTTGTAACAAGGCATTTGTGTCAAATACCTTACTGAAAACACATCAAAAGTGTCATGGCTTTTAAAGTATTTTTGTCTGCATTTGTGAGTAAAATTCTGATTTCATTTTATTCAATCTATCCCAGTTCATATGTAAGGGACAGTGCAACTGTGTGTTCTGTGTTTGGAACCAGTGGTGATGGCCCCAGAAATAAGTTTGTTTCATGAATGAATACGTAATTGTTACTTCCCTCCCACTTTTGAGCATGCATGCGAATTTCTTTGTGCTCTCTTGAAATTTTCATGAAGTATTATTATTGTCATCTTATTTTTGAAGTGAGAAAACATTCAAATAAAAATGTCAGCTTATTTGGCTTTCCTTCTGGAATGTGAAACAGTCTGTGGTCTGGGAGCGTACTTTTTATCTGACATTGGGAAGTGTTATTTTACAAATAATGATGAATGCAACTTTTTTTTAAATGTGTACATACACTAGCATTTTATGTTAGTGGTTTCATATAACATTTAGAGTGGCATTTCTGTGAAACACAGGCTTGAGGTAGTGCCAGATATTTGGCTGCTACTAAATTTTGCAAGATGAATATTTTTCAAGTGAAACTTATGAGTGTTAAATTTTTATTAATAAACACTTCGGGGTTTATTTTGGAGGGGGGGGGGGGGATTTTAATTAACATGAAATTTATTTTGTAGTTTGGGGGGGGCAAGACGGAAAATAAAAAATTGCCCCTTTTCCCAGG
>Ga0123352_10004024_pt1 | contig 21542 bp, 24 predicted proteins | sample TergutLab28metaG_FD_89700 | JGI IMG/M metagenome (GOLD analysis project Ga0123352, IMG submission 89700) | Labiotermes labralis P1 segment gut microbial communities from Petit-Saut dam, French Guiana - Lab288 P1 | ecosystem: Host-associated > Arthropoda: Insects > Digestive system > Gut ...
AAATTTTTATTCCTGCCACGAAAAGAGACCGCAGCCTTACCAATGTAAGGCAAGGGCTCTTGACAAAGGCAGGAATAAAAATTTCCAACTCAAAACCGTGTTGTACATTGTATTGCAAGGGTACTTTCAGTTAATCACTGTTCTCCTGTAGGGTCGTTAATAAACGCAGCAAATTTAAACCCGTGGAAATGGTCAGAGTCAAACGAACTGCGCCCTTGAATGTAATGGACATGCTTGCCGTCTGCTACCGGAATTGAGGGTCCTGTTTCCTCTTTGTATGTGTGAAAATGTCCTCTTGTAAAATCCGTTACACCTTCCAAATGATGGGCATGGTTTCCATCTGGTAGAGGAATTACATCGCCGGTTACGCCTGAAAACCTATGGTTGTGAAAGAGATTTATCGTCGGACCGGCAAGTTCTGTGCCTCCGGCATATTCATGGGTATGATGATACTCGTTACTGCCTTGATGTCTCTTATCTTCGTTAACGTTAGTTGCTTCAATCCGTTTTTCGCTGATTAAATCATAATAGTTTGGTTTAACATAATTATACATTGTGAACCCTCCTTGCTTAATGTTGTATTTTATGAAGAAAGCTCGGTAATGGTGTTATTACCCCCTTGTGGTTTTGTGTAAGCTATTGTATAATCTTCAGAACTGGAGGCGTTTGTTTGGAACAATTATTTTTAAACCTTAAAGGCTATAAGCGAATAGCTATAATGGGAGGAACTTTTGATCCGATTCACTATGGGCATTTAGTAGCAGCGGAAGCAGTTAGAACTGAGTTTAACACGGAAATAGTGCTGTTCATACCAACAGGAACACAGCCATATAAGCAAAATCAAACAGTTTCGCATAAAGAACATAGATATTTGATGACGGTTTTAGCGACTGCATCAAACCCAAATTTTGCAGTCTCTCGTATCGAAATTGATAAGGGAGGGATCAACTACACAATTGATACTATAAATGAGCTTATATCAATGTGTGATATGGGCACAGAGGTGTTTTTTATAACCGGTGCTGATTCTGTATTTCAAATACTTACTTGGAAAGACGGAGCATCTCTAATTAAAAAATGTAATTTTGTTGCCGTAACCCGCCCGGGGTATAATAAAAATGATCTTGTTGAATATGCGGTTAATTTAAAGAAAAGCCACTCAGCAAGGCTTCATTTCCTTGAAATTCCGGCACTTGCAATATCTTCAACGGATATACGCGGGCGCATTAAGACAGGAAGCCCTATCAAATATTTAGTTCCACATGAAGTTGAGCGGTATATCGAAAAAAGCGGTCTCTATTTAAGGCATGATTTTTCAGCGGATATTTTGCAAAGGCTTAAAAAGATGATGTCTGAAAAACGCTACATCCATACTATCGGCGTTGCTAAGGAAGCTATAAAACTTGCAGATATGTACGGTGAAGATGCCGAAAAAGCTTATATAGCTGCACTCTTGCATGATATCGCAAAAGAAATGCCAAACAGTTCAAAATTAGCAATGGCAAAAGCTGTAGGCATAAAGCTTGATGAAGAACTCGAAAAGATTCCGACGCTTTTACATGGATATCTAGGTGCTCAAATAGCAAAAACTGATTTTGGTATAGATGATGAATATGTACTTGATGCTATCAGGTATCATACTACAGGTCGAGCTAACATGACTTTGCTTGAAAAAATTATTTATTTGGCTGATATAATAGAACCAAACCGAGAAATCTACGAAGGTCTTCCACAAATAAGACAGAAGGCATTTGATAATTTAGATGAAGCAGTGTACGAAGGTATTATAGATTCAATATCATACGTCAACAGAAAAGGCGAACATGTCTATTACTTAAGTGAAGAAGCTCGGGATTTTTTGAAAAACGAAGATAAATTAGGGGGATAAAATTTTGAAAAAGACACTTGACATTAAAGAGGCATTAAAAGTTGCATATAAAGCATTAGACGATAAATTTGGAAATGATATTGTCGTACTTAACATCAGCGAAAAGTCAATTTTAACAGACTATTTTATAATAGCCGATGGAACGAATGCTTCGCAAATTAAAGCAATGGCTGATGAAGTTAACGAAAAACTTGGTAAGTTCGGTTTGAGGATTAACCAATCAGAAGGAAGAGATAACGCCGAGTGGATTTTGCTTGATTACGGCGATATTATTATCCATATTTTTGATAAGGCAAATAGAGATTTTTATGACATTGAGCGCATCTGGAGCGATGCAGAAAAGGTTGAGTTGGGGAAATAATAATGGCAAAATCAAAATCACAGTCGGCAAAAGATTCAAAGCCGCCGCCGAAGAAAAGTAAATCAAAGCAAAACAAGACAACTAAAAAAGCTTCGCTTAAACACGAGATAATTTGTATAGGTGTTATTGCATTTGGTCTTTTGGTTATTTTAAGCCTTTTTACAAGCGGCGGAGCTGGAATAATAGGAGCTATTATTAGAAGCCTTCTTATTGGGCTTTTTGGCATAGGTGCATATGTGTTGCCTTTTTTTCTTATAATAGGCTCTGTTTATGCGTTTTTAAAAAGAGCAGGCGGCATTAAAGTGTCAAAATTTGTGTTTATGACAATAGGCTTTTTGCTATTAATAACCCTTGTTCATATTATGGGCACAAACAATGAAATAAATGAGGATGGCTTTTTCAGCTATCTTGCGTCAAGTTACGCCGATGGTTCTATTGATAATGGGGGTCTTTTTGGTGCGATTTTTTCACTCCTATTTGTAGGTCTTATCGGCAGGGATGGCTCTTATATAGTGATTATTGCAGCTTTGCTTGTTCTTGTGATAATTCTGACGGGGAAATCATTTTTTGGTGCGATTAGCCGGGCATATTCAACCGCCGGTGAGGCATTTAATAAATATTCCGATGAAGAAGATGATGAATACATAGATGATAACATAAATGACGATGACGAACCTTATTATAGAAGGCAAGAGCAGGAAACAATGTTTGGCAGGAAAAAAATCAATAAAAATAAAGAGGTTAAAACGTTTATTATTGATGAAAATAAAGATACAGAGGACTATATCGACGAGAATATTGAACTTGATGCCGGAATCCATCTTGCAATGTCAGATTTGAAGAATAAGCCTGTTGGGGGTGGTTCAAAGTCTACTCAGGTGCGCAATAGCGGCAAGTTAAACAGGTTGGATATTATTTCAGATGATGAAATAGATCAAATGCGCATGGAAAATGAACAAATGCAGGTTAAGCTTGCGGGCTTGAAAGAATTTGATGAAGAGCGTGAAGCTTTGCCAGATTTAGAGGAGTGCGGCAATAATGAACAGGATATTGATGTTGATGAAAATGTTTATGAAGGGGTTGAAACCGCAAAAGAAATCGAAGAGGGTTTTCTTGCGATAAACGAATATAAAAGGAATCCTGTAAACAAAGAAAAGCAAGATGCGGGTTCGAGTCGGAAGATTGATGAAGATGATATCCATATTGAGATAAGTTCTGGAACTGAACAAGTTCCATTTAAAAAAATAGGCTATATTAAGCCACCGATTGACTTATTAAGCGATACTCCTGACATGGTTAGTTCAAGCTCAAGGGCGGCTATACTTGAAAACTCAAAAAAGCTTGAAAGTACGTTAAAAAGCTTCGGAGTTGAGGCAAAAGTAGTTTCGGTAAGCCAAGGTCCTGCTGTTACAAGATATGAACTTTCGCCCGGTCAAGGTGTTAAAGTAAGCAAAATTTCCGGGCTTGCGGATGATCTTGCGCTTAACCTTGCCGCCGTTGGTATTCGTATTGAGGCACCTATCCCCGGAAAGTCAGTTGTTGGGATTGAAATACCGAATAAAGAGGTTATGCCTGTTTATTTGAAGGAAGTGCTTGACGATGAAGAATTTAAAAATTTCCCTTCAAAGCTTGCTGTTGCTTTAGGTAAGGATATTGCGGGCAATACTGTTATTGCGGACATAGCGAAAATGCCCCACTTGCTTATAGCCGGGGCGACAGGCTCGGGGAAAAGTGTATGTATTAACACTATTGTTATAAGTCTTTTGTATAATTCGTCGCCGGATGAAGTAAAGCTTTTAATGATTGACCCGAAAGTTGTTGAACTAAGCATCTATAATGGTATCCCTCATCTTTTGATCCCTGTAGTGACTGACCCTAAAAAGGCGGCAGGTGCGCTTAACTGGGGCGTGCAGGAGATGATAAACCGATATAAATTGTTCGCCGAGGCTAACGTTCGGGATTTAAAGGGATATAACCGTGTTTTAAAAGAGCGGGATGAAGAGATACTTCCACAAATTGTTATAATAGTAGACGAGCTTTCGGATCTTATGATGGTTGCCGCAAATGAGGTTGAAGATGCGATATGTCGTCTTGCTCAAATGGCAAGAGCTGCCGGAATACACCTTATTATAGCGACACAAAGACCATCAGTTGATGTTATAACCGGGCTTATTAAAGCGAATGTGCCGTCAAGACTTGCGTTTGCTGTGTCATCAAGTATTGACAGCCGTACAATTCTTGACTCAACCGGGGCTGAAAAGCTTTTGGGTAAAGGCGATATGCTTTTTAACCCTGTTGGACTTAGCAAACCGCAAAGAGTTCAAGGGGCGTTTATATCTGATAAAGAAGTTGAAAGCATTGTTGACTTCTTGAAAGTAAGCTGCGGTAAGGAATATGACAGCGAAATGATTGATAGAATTACAGCGCCAAAAGCAGTTGAAGATTTTGACGGAGAATCGGACGAGCTTTTCGAAGAGGCGGTTGGTTTTGTAATTTCAAAAGAAAAGGCATCAGCATCAATGCTCCAACGGCAATTTAGAATAGGCTATAACCGTGCTGCAAGGTTGATTGAAGAAATGGAAACCAGAGGCGTTGTCGGTCCGGAAGATGGCAGTAAACCACGTAAGGTTTTAATGGGCAGCTATAATCGAAGCGGCGGATATGAATTTGATGATTAAAACAAGTGAAAGGAAGATATAAATCATGTACACAAAAATAAAACAGATTTACAGAGAAACTGATAGTTACATCGAAAAGGAAATTAAACTCGGCGGATGGGTTAGAACAATTCGTGACAGCAAAACGTTTGGGTTTATAGAGCTTAACGATGGGAGTTTTTTTAAGTCGATTCAAATAGTGTTTGACACAGAACTTTCAAACTTTAATGAAGTTGTAAAGCTAGGCGTTGGCGCAAGCCTTACTGTCAGCGGGACACTCGTAAAAAGCATTGGTGCAGGACAAGCTTTTGAAGTTAAAGCATCAGAAATAATAATCGAAGGGGCATCAGATGGTACGTACCCGCTTCAAAAGAAACGGCATGGGCTTGATTATTTGCGGACTATAGCACATCTTCGTCCGCGGACTAACACGTTTATGGCTGTTTTTAGAGTTCGTTCGCTTGCGAGTTTTGCGATTCATAAGTTTTTTATTGAGCGAGGTTTTGTAAACGTACACACGCCAATAATAACAGCAAGCGACTGCGAAGGAGCAGGGGAGATGTTCCAAGTTACAACGCTTGATATGAAAAATCCACCTAAAACCGATAAAGGCGAAATTGATTTCAAGGAAGATTTCTTTGGCAAAATGGCAAACTTGACTGTAAGCGGACAGTTAAATGCTGAAAACTTTGCAATGGCTTTTCGTGATGTTTATACATTCGGTCCAACGTTCAGAGCTGAAAATTCAAATACTGCAAGACATGCAGCAGAGTTTTGGATGATAGAGCCGGAGTTTGCGTTCGCAGATTTAAACGACAATATGTGTCTTGCGGAAGATATGTTAAAGTACGTTATCAAATATGTCATGGACAACGCACCTGAGGAAATTGAGTTTTTTAACAACTTTGTTGATAAAGAGCTTATCAGCAGGCTTGAAAACGTTGTTAACTCTGATTTTGCAAGAGTTACCTATACGGAGGCTATAGAAATACTTCAAAAAGCGGATGTTAAATTTGAATACCCTGTAAGTTGGGGCTGTGATCTTCAAACAGAGCATGAGCGTTATTTAACCGAAGTCAAGTTCAAAAAGCCGGTTTTTGTAACGGATTATCCAAAAGACATCAAAGCATTTTATATGCGAATAAATGATGATCAAAAAACCGTTGCCGCAATGGATCTTCTAGTTCCCGGTATAGGCGAAATAATAGGCGGAAGTCAAAGAGAAGAGAGGCTTGACATTCTTGAATCACGTATTAAAGAGATGGATCTTGATATTGAGAGCTACTGGTGGTATCTTGACTTGCGTCGGTTTGGCACGGTAAAGCACGCCGGTTATGGTCTTGGTTTTGAACGTTGTATAATGTATTTAACAGGCATGAGTAACATTCGTGATGTTGTACCATTCCCAAGAACGGTTAATAACGCTGAATTTTAGGTGTGAATGATATGGTTAAGCTAGGAAATAGTTGGGATGACCTGCTGCGGGAAGAATTCACAAAAGAGTATTATTTGAAACTGCGTGAATTTTTGAAAGCCGAATACAGTACACGTATAGTGTATCCTAATATGCATGATATTTTTAATGCTCTAAAATTAACGGCATATGAAGATGTTAGAGTTGTAATTTTAGGTCAAGATCCTTATCATGGGGAAGGACAGGCGCATGGTCTGTCTTTTTCCGTAAAATCAGGCATTGCTACCCCGCCGTCGCTTTTAAATATGTACAAAGAACTGCAAAGCGACTTGGGGTGTTACATACCAAACAACGGATTTCTTGAAAAATGGGCAAAACAAGGTGTTTTGCTTCTTAACACAGCGTTAACGGTTCGAGCGAACTCTGCCAATTCACATAAAGGAATGGGTTGGGAAACTTTCACTGATACGGTTATCAGCCATTTAAATGATCGCAAAGAACCCGTAGTCTTCGTGCTTTGGGGTAACAATGCAAAATCAAAAAAATCGCTTATTGATCGTAATAAGCATATGATTTTAGAAGCGGCACACCCAAGTCCGTTGTCTGCCCATTCAGGGTTCTTTGGCTGTCGGCATTTTTCTAAGGCTAATGAATTTTTGAATAAGTTGGGGATTAATGGTGTTGATTGGCAGATTGAGAGCTTTTGAAGATGTCCGGTTTTTGGGCTTTTGCAATCATTCCTCTAATTCTTGTATGATCTTTTTTTGATGGTGTTTTTAATGGCAAAAATTTATGGAAAGAAACAAAGTTTTTTGAATGTTAGGGTAATGGTTTTGATTGCCCTGCTATCTGCAATTGCTTTCGTTTTGAGCTTGGACGGGGTTTTTCGTTGGCGTTTGCCGCTTTTTCCGCCTTTTTTGATACTTGATGTTTCTGATATTCCTGCGCTAATTGGCGCAATAACTCTTGGACCGATTGCAGGTGTCCATATTGTAGCTTTAGGCAATATTCTTGATGTGCTTATGACCGGGACAACCACAATGGGTATCGGACCTTTTACAAACTTTTTGGCAGGAACAGCGTATATTTTGCCAACAGCATATATTCACAATCGCTTTGGCAGCAACCTAAAAAGCTTTCTAGTTGGCGCCGGATTGGGCGTTTTGTTTGCGACCATAACTGTATCTTTAATTAAAATGATAATTATGATACCGATATACGCTTATATTTTTGGCATACCAATTGACAATATTGTTGCAATGGGAACAATGGTAAATAGCAGCATTGACAGTTTAGCAACCTTGGTTTTATTTTCAATTGTACCTTTTAATATCTTAAAATTCTCCTTAGTGTCTATTGGAGGTTTTGTGGTGATCAAAGCCTTTAACCCTTTAATGGTGCGATTTAGTAAGAAATGAAGCGTTTTGAATAAACTAGTTTGCACAAAGAGAAAAACCCTGACAGTATAATATTGCCAGGGTTCTAAATATTTAAGAGTAAACAATCTCAATTAAGTGCCTGTTTTAAATCCTGAATAATATCAACCACATCCTCAATTCCAACAGAAAATCTAACCAAATCATCCGGAGAACCCGCAGATTTACGCTGTTCCGGCGTAAGTTGTGAGTGGGTTGTGCTAGCGGGGTGAATTACACAAGATTTTGTATCGCCCACATTTGCCAAATGAGAAATTAGTTTTAGAGAATCAATAAACTTGCGTCCGGCTTCCAGTCCGCCTTTAATGCCAAATGTCATAATTGCCCCTGCGCCTTTTGGCAAATATTTCTGTGCTAATTCGTAATCCGGATGACTTTCAAGACCTGGATAGCTGATCCATGAAACTTTTTCATGAGCTTCTAAGTATTTAGCCGCCTCTAGCGCATTTTTACTATGGCGTTCCATACGAAGATGTAGCGTCTCAAGCCCTTGAATCAAGAAAAAGCTGTTAAAAGGCGATATACATGCGCCAAAATCACGTAAGATTTGCGTCCGCAGTCTTGTAATAAATGCTGCCTCGCCAAGGCTTGTAAAGGCTAAACCGTGGTAACTTGGGTCAGGCTCGGACAAAAGTGGAAATTTGCCGTTGTTATAGTCAAATTTGCCGGAATCTATCAAAACTCCACCCATTGTTGTGCCATGCCCACCAATAAACTTGGTAGCGGAATGAATCACAATGTCAGCTCCAAAATCTATAGCACGGTTAATATATGGGGAAAATGTTGCATCAATTATAAGCGGGATACCGTTTTTATGAGCAACTGCCGCAAGCCCTTCTATGTCAGCAACATCAATTTTGGGATTGCCTATCGTTTCAGCAAAAATCGCTTTAGTTTTTTCGGTTATAGCCCTTGCAAATCCTTCAGGTGAACTGTCCTTTGCGAAATTCACTTTAATTCCCAAATTTGGCAATGTGTAAGAGAACATATTAAACGTACCGCCGTAAAGGCTTGGAGAGCTTACGATTTCATCACCTGCACGGGCAATATTAAGTATCGCACCGATTATCGCCGCATGACCGGATGAAAACGCCAATGCGCCTATCCCCCCCTCAAGAGCTGCCATGCGCTTTTCAAAGGCATCATTTGTTGGGTTCATAATCCGTGTATAAATATTCCCGGTTTCTTTTAGTGAAAACAAGTTAACCGCATGTTCAGTGTCTCGAAAGTTGTATGCGGCGGTTTGATAAATAGGTACGGAACATGATCCGGTAGTAGGGTCAGGTTCATATCCTGCGTGTAATAAAATTGTATCTAGTTTCGCATTTTCAGGTAATTTCATAGGTATCGCTCCTTTTGATTTTTAAATGTTATGTAATTCAACCAGTTTGAAAAAAATAAATTTGCATGATTACGCCATGTAATGGCGGGGGTATTTGATGGGCAATCATCGGGAAAATAATTATGCGGAACCGCAGGATTTAAGCCCTTTTCAATATCACGCTTAAATTCGTTTGCAAGTGTATCAGCATCATATTCCATATGCCCTAACACAAATACTTGCTTGCAATTTCGAGTAGCAGCCATATGCATACCGACCTCCGGTGATGATGCCAAAACTTCCAAAGCCGGGCAAGCTTTTAGTGCCGGCTCATCAATCCCCGACCAACGTGACTGCGGTGCATAAAACGTATCGTCAAAGCCGCTTGTAAGAACGTTACTTTTGCTTAGCGGCTGAAGAGGAAATACTCCGCAAAGCTTCTTTTTAAGCGGGACTTTGTTAATTTCGTAATGATGGTACAATGCCGCTTGCGCTCCCCAACAGATGTGAAGTGTAGATACGGCGTTAGTGAGTGTCCAATTCATAATCCTACACAGCTCGTCCCAATAGTTAACCTCTTCAAATGCCAGATGCTCAATAGGCGCACCAGTTATGATAAATCCGTCAAATTTTTGACTTTCAACCTCCGCAAACGGCTTATAAAAAGCGTTAATATGGCTCTCAGGGGTAGTTTTTGAGATGTGAGAAGCGAGTTTTATCAGCTCTATATCTACTTGAAACGGGCTGTTACCCAAAAGACGCAGAAGCTGAGTTTCGGTTGTTATTTTATTCGGCATAAGGTTGAGAATCGCTACTTTAACCGAAGGATTGCCGTTTGTTTCTATTAAATCATTCGTTATTACAGATATATTTTCGCTTTCAAGCTGTGCCTTTGCCGGGAGACTGCTTGGGATTTTTACGGGCATTTTGAACTCCTCTTTAAATTTTTTGCAATAAAAAAACGCTCGGAATCTTTTTACGGCCGAGCGTCTTTGTTTTATTTTTCAAGCGGAACAGTTACTAAGGGTGAGTTCAGCAAGAAAGCAAACAAGACGCTTCGACCTTAGGCATCGAGCGCATTAACATGTTTGCTGTTTTGTTTGCTTGGACTTGATTCAATTTTATCACCCTAAGGGTAGTTTAGCATATAAGGTGTTGGTGTGTCAACTTAAATTTTCGATTACGGCTGCCCATCTGATGTTTGCGCTTATTGGATTATTTTATTGAAACTTTTCCCAAACAAAAAAAGAGAAGGCTCTCCTTTTTTGTACGCATATCTTTTATTAACGTTTGTGCGCTTAACTAATCATAGGGAAATGACGGCCGAGTACTAAAATCAATATTCAATGGGACATACAGTTCTAGCAGCGGATTCCAAAGAAACCCAACTTCTACAAATATATTTCCTTCTCTGCCGCTCCAAGATGCTGCTATTCCAGTGTGTGACTTATCTAGGGGGGATTCTAGATGGATATAATCTTGAAAATACTCACTGACTTGATTAGATAAAACAATCAATTCTTCTTGTGCCTGAAAGATTTCTCCCGCTAGAATCCAAAACAGTGGTAACTCTTCCTGAATAAACACCAAAGCATCTTCTGTTGCTTGAGGGTTAAAGTGAAAGCTCATGCTTAGATCTCCTGCTCGATCTCCTCTCGCTCCAGTATGCAACATAAAAATTATACATGTAATTGTATCATCATGATTGCTTATTGCATATGCTGCACTAGTTCCGCTCGGATTTGGTCTGGGTAAACGAGGTTGAATTTCTTCTGATATCTCCCATGTCAACCCAATTCTTGTCAAAATTAATAAAAAATCATCAAAAGTTATTGCAAATCTTTCCCCCTCTGGGATAAATATAAGAGGTGTCACAACATTCGTTTCTTCGTTTAAACTTAAAACTTCATATCCGCCTTCCAAAGCACCATGTTCGTATTCTGGCAATACCCAAGCGCAAGCAGTTAGCAGAAAAGCGGTAAATGTTAAGACAAAGCTAGCTTTCAATCAAATCCCTCCCCTCAAACATACAGACGTTATCATCTATGCCAGTCAATACAATTTCTTCTCAAGTCGCAATTAGCACCATTTGCGCAGCTAAATGAACTCATTGTATGACCATGAACAAATGATTCAGTATGACCTATAGAAAATGCATTGTGTATGCTAGTTGCATTTGTTAAAGAGCTTCCAACGCGTATCGGAATTGGACGACCAAAGAATGGTTCAGCAAGGAAGCACTCCATATGCCAAGACCAGTTTATCCTTCGTGTATCCCAATCAGGTTGAGAAATCCAGTTGCATGAAACCAAGTTGCATCTGTTATATATGCGCCAAGTATATGCCACCCTCACGTCTGAAGATGCTCTATCAGAGGGGCATGTCCTTCCGGATACATTAACGTTCTCCCACATTCTAAGCTCCCGAACCGAATTATTGCCACAACTAGGACAACGTGCAAATCTTGGGCTAACTTCACTTGTGTCTCTAAGAACAAAGCTAACATTTTCGTATAGCATACGAGCTTGACGATTGCTAAAGTATGGGTGATACAGATAAGTTCTCTCCCATTCCTCGGGGGATACGTCAATGTAGAAAATCGCTGTACCATTTTCATCAAATTTATCCGGCTTGGCTCTAAAGGTAGAGGCGATATCCAAATACTCTGCTTCAAAGATATTGCTTTGTATATATTCATAAGCAAAGCCAGACGAAAGTATTAACGCAAACATCATTGCAACAACCAAAAAAACAGCTATAAACTTTTTAAACATAAAAATCATCTCATTAATACTATAAAAGAAACTTGTAAAACGTGTCAATATGTAATAAAAACTCTTTATTTTCGTTCATAAACATTATCACATCAAGGGTATTATTAAAGTCTCCGCTTATGTTATATTATACATCCCCCCTTTTTTTCTTGTCAAACATTTTTCTTAAACAATTTGAATGGTAAGTTAGAAAGTCGTTTATTACAATAATCTTCTAATCCTGCTTTGCAAAGAACTACACCTGTCTGCCAGTTCATTTGTCCACTGAGTTTGAGCAGTTCTTAGAGCTTTTTCAATTTCACAAATGTTATTTAAGTTTTTAATAAGCTCTTCCTTTTGTTCCGCTGTTGGATAATTGCCGCAAGAGCGGAAAAGATGTTCCCCTACGGCGATACCTTGGCGTAGTTTTGCAAACGGATTCTCATTGTAATACATCAATACGCCCCCTCTTCTGGTGAATTTGATATTATGCCAATCTAACTTCCGTAAAAGCTTGGCAAATATGATTTTTTGTCACGCCATTCATGACCGCATTCATCGCATTCGTGATAGATATAGTTCGGATCATATGCTTTAGACGTTTTAAAAGGATATTTCTTTCCACATTTCGGGCACTTTTCTTCCATAAATACTACATCCTTTCAAGAATTTTTATTTGTAAACATCAATTCGCAAAACTACTAATTTTCATCTGCTATAACCCCATTAGGCATATCTAGAAGTATTCGAGCAATTGGAATAATCGGTCCGGTAACCGTATAAACTATGAACCAGAAAAAGGCTCCAAGGGCAGCATATATCAGAGTTCCTATGAGGTTTTCTTTAAGTGATTCGCCTCTTGCTTTACCAACTATGTACCCATTAAATAATCGGTCTTTAAGCTTTGAGAAAAACATTAAAAAGTTCCCACATAAACCCATTCCAATCCATGCAGTTACAAAAGCTTCCATTATTCCACCAGGTAATCCTAAGATAAACCCGAAGATAAGTCCAATAGCAAGCCCGATAATTGATTTGGTGCGTTCTTTTTGGGTATCCCAATCGTTCATTTTTTCATTCCCCCTTGATGTCGAGTCTGTCAAAATGATGCTGATATGTTTTGATGAGGCTTTTGTCAAAATGTCTACTTTTTGACAGCGGCCCCTTATTTTTAGTCTTGCCAGGGAAAAGCAAATTTTTTGACAAAATTCGTTAAAATGTGTTGCATTTTCATTTATCAAATGATAGAATAGAGTCAAATAAACAGCTGTCAAAAAGTAGACTTTTTGGCAGCTGTTTTTTGTTTTCTTTTTAATAAAGTGGACATACAGGTGTCATATTTAATATGCTATAATTATTACCCTAGCACCAAACACGAGGCAATCTTTGTGGGATTTTTGTCTACTGTTTGGTGCAAGGGTAATATTACCAAAACAAAGGATTGATTAAAATGTTTGAATCAAGATGTGGCATAAAATGCAATGAATGTGAGTATCGAGATCAGATGAATTGCCAAGGTTGTATAGAAATACATAAGCCGTTTTGGGGCGATTCATGCCCGGTTAAAGATTGTTGCGAAGGGCGCGGGCATGATCATTGCGGGTTATGTTTAGAGTTTCCTTGTCAGCTTTTGACCCAATTTGCGTATGACAAAGAACAGGGCGATAACGGAAAGCGTATAGAAACTTGCCGTAATTGGGCAAACTCATTTGATGTGTTAGCTTTTGTCCAAGCTGTCGCATCACAAAATGATGATGCCTTGCGCAAATACTTCACGCCAGATGCTACAATATGTTGGCATGGAAGTAACGAACAGTTTAACGTAGACGAATATATACGTGCTAACTGTGAATACCCCGGTAAATGGAACGGCACAGTTGAGCGTATTGAATATATGAGTAACGGCTTGGTTATCGTATCAAAAATATTTTCTGATAGTGAAGCAAATGAAGCTCATGAAGCCTACGAGGCTCACTATGTAACGGCTTTTGCTACGGTCTCAAACGGAAAAATAAGCCGCTTAGACGAGTATTACAGCGAATGCGGTGAAGCACCTGCATGGCGTAAGGAAATGAAAATAGGTAAGCCTATTGTTTAAAGCGTTTTAGCTTGTGTCCACACGCTCCAAGGAGGATATAAAAATGAATCAAGAGATTGTTAAAAGGGCAGGGGAGGTTATAGCCTCTAAAGCAAACTATGTTGGCGGAGGTATGGAGGGGCATTGCGTTCTTGCCCTTACTGATGAACATGGATATCCGACTGCATCAACATTAACGATTGCAAAAGCGGACGGTATCAATTGGCTTACATTTTGCACTTCGACTGACAGCACTAAAGCTATGCGGATTCAAAATTGTAATCGTGCCGGTGTGTGCATTGCAAGCAGCGAATATAACATAACGCTTGTTGGAACAATTGAAATATTAACTGATATCAACACGAAAAAAGATATGTGGTTTGAACCTATGAAGGAAATGTGGAGTAGTCCTGATGATCCAAGCTTTTGCGTTCTGCGTTTTAATACCGAACGGTATAATCTTTATTTCGCTGATGATGAAACAGCGGCGACAGGCGTTTTAGAAGGGGTCAAGCAAGGTACAATGCTAAAAGTTACACCTGGTCTGGCATTTAAAGGGCAATGCAATCAGGCGCTAGACCTTTACAAAAGAGCTTTTGGGGCAACTGTCCTAACGAAATTGCTTTATTCTGATGCTAATCCGAAAGATATGCAGTATAAAAGCGAAGAAAAAGACTTTGTTTACTATGGTGAAATAGTGATAGGAGATCGTTTGATTACTATAGGTGATGATTCCGGCGGTGTTTTAAATGAAAAGATCGGAGGCATATCATCTGCGACTTCTCTTTTGGTCGAATTTGCAAATGTGGACGAGCTTAATGCCGCTTACGGGTTAATTTCTGACGGAGCAACGATTCTTACACCTATGTGCAACACCTCATATTGCACCGGGTATGTATCTTTGGTTGATAAATTTGGAATACACTGGGATCTTATGAGCGGTTATACCGGATAGACTATATATAGAGCACGGAGGTAAATGCTAATGGCACAGGAAAAATTAAGCTTTGAGCAATTTATTACAGCAGTAAATACGGATCATCAAAAATTTATTCAAGATTTGCATAATTATATGCTAGACAAGGACTGCAAAGCAACATTTGAAGAAAAGAAAAGCGGATACCTCGCTTCTTATAAGTTTGGCAAGCCGAAAAGATCAGTTGTTAATTTTCTGCTTAGAAAAGCAGGGATGCTTGTTCGCATATATGGAGAAAACACAGCAGGATATCTTGATTTCCTTGATACACTTCCGGAGGAAATGGTTCAGGCTATTTCCGAATCAGGTGCATGTAAACGTTTAGTCTATAACACTTGTAGTCCAAAATGTAAAGGATATGATTTTATGGTTAAAGGAGATCATTTTCAAAAATGCAGGTATAATTGCTTTGAATTCCTTGTAAAAGGCGAAAATAATCCCTATATTAAGTCATTTATAGATTTTGAATTGAGGGAAAGAGCAGCTAGATAGCCGCTCGCTTCGCCCTTGTCTCCAACAATTTTCGACAATTTAGAAAAATTGGTTGACAGCCTTTGCCAAAGATGGTATTATAATTAGGTATTATGTCGAGAATGTCAGGAGGAATTAACATGAAAGCTTATGGCGTAATAAGAAAAGTTGATGAGCTTGGCAGAATAGTATTGCCAGCAGGCTTAAGACGGAAATTTGGGATACATGTAGGAGAATGTTTGGAAATATTTACCGAGGGAGACACAATAATACTCAAAAAGTATGAATTTAATGATGTCTTTACAGGCGAAACGGACGACCTTGTTGAATACAAAGGTAAGAAAATATCGAAAAACACAATAAGAGAACTTACAAAATTATTAGATTAATTATCTCACTTTTCCCTCCGGAGAAATATAATATAGATATCATGTTAAACTATATTAGAATTTTCTCCGGAGGTAATTTTATATGTCAAACTCGACTTTTTTAAGCAATTATCCGTTTGAAAAACCACCTTTACCCTACAATTATAACAGTTTAGAGCCATTTATTGACACCAAAACAATGCATTTACACTATGACAAGCATCTTCAAACCTATATTGACAATTTGAATAAAATTATCTCCAAGCATAATGAGCTTTGGGGATATAGTCTGCAAGAACTTATAACTAACCCGGGTATCTTGCCGACAGAGATTAATGTATCCGTTTTAAGAAACGCAGGCGGTGTTTATAATCATGTTTTTTATTTTCAATGCATGGCAGAAGGTAAAGCTGAAAATCCTTCTGAGATAGTTATAGATTTAATAAATAAATCCTTCGGAAATTTTGATAAATTTAAAAATGACGTTAAAGAAGCAGCCTTGGGCGTGTTTGGGTCAGGGTATATGTGGCTTGTTTTTGATCTTGAATCCGATAGTCTGCGTATTATTCAGCTGGCTAATCAAGAAACGCCGCTAAATATAAAAGATGTTGTTCCTATTCTAAATCTAGATGTTTGGGAACATGCGTATTATTTGAAAAATTACAACAATCGTGATGAATATATTAATAATTGGTTTAACGTTGTTAATTGGAAGTTCGTTGAATGTAATATTTGGCTTACTCAAAAAATTCAGCAACAAAAAAAGATACTCTAACTTTCAGTGCAAACAGTTGATAAACGACTATTTGCACCGCCCTCTTAAAAAGAAGGCTGCGCCGGCAATGATAAATTGCCGGCGCAAAACAAGTAGTATCTTTTTTAAATTTAATCTTGTACAAATGGTATCAATGCAATATGTCTTGAACGTTTAATTGCGATTGTAAGCGCTCTTTGGTGCTTAGCGCAGTTGCCTGATACACGGCGGGGAAGTATTTTACTTCTTTCAGAAATAAATCTCTTTAATTTAATAGTATCTTTGTAATCTATAGATGTAGTTTTGTCAGCACAAAATGCGCATACGCGTTTTTTTCTGCGGCCACGTCTTTTTTGCATCATACGTTTATCCTCCATTTCAAGTAAAAATTTAATTTTTGCAAAGATTCAGCGCAAAGTTAAGCTTCGATTTTTTTCTTGTTAGTTATCTGATGAATCTTCACTTTTAAATGATCTAAAACGGCAAATCTTCATCATCTATCGTCTGAGTTATTGCCGTGAAACCGTCATCTATGCTGCTTGGCGGCATTTCGTTTCTTGAACCGGAATTTATGCTGCCTGATCTGCTTTCAAAAGAAGCTTTGCTTTCGGCGAAGTCCTGTTCTTCAACAACAATGTCCGTTGACCAACGTTTTTGACCTGTTTGCTTATCGTCCCAACTGCTTGTTCTTAGAGATCCCGCTATACAGATTTTCATGCCTTTTTTTAAATACTTCTCGGCGAATTCTGCCTGTTTGCCAAAGGCAACACAGTTGAAAAAATCAGTATCAGGTTCACCTTCGCGTTTAAAGCGGCGGCGTACCGCCAAGGAATATCTTGTAACAGCTATAGGGTCTGCACTTTGGGAATATCTTGTTTCAGGGTCTCTTGCTAAGTTGCCCATCATAATTACTTTATTCATAAATTATTCCCCCGAGATTGCTTAGTCTTCCTGACGTATAATCAAGAAGCGAAGCAAATTTTCCATAATGCGCAAACGGTCTTCCATTTTAGACGGAGCATCTCCATCTGATGTAAATGTGATAAAGCTATAAAAGCCTTCTGTTTGCTTGTTGATTTCATAGGCAAGTTTTCTTTTGCCCCAATCATCAATCTTGTCGATTAATCCACCGAATCTTGCAATAATTGCATGAACTTTTTCAACTTCCTCTTTAAGCAGTTCGTCTTCAAGATTTGCGTTTAAAATAATTGCTAGTTCGTACTTGTTCATTAACCAGTACACCTCCTTATGGACATTAGACCCTTTCTGTTTGAAAGGGCAAGGAATCTGTGTGAACTTTGTATTCGCACAGTATAAGGCGCAGCTATTTTTTAGCTGCGCTCAAATATTATAGCATATCAATTTATAAAATTCAACAAAAAATTAAATTATTTATAAGTTATTTCTTTTTTAGGTTTTTCTGGCTTTTTTTTGATAGCGTAATCAGCATTAGCTAGTTTCCACATAGATGTTATAGCGTCTACGACAAGGTCAAGCTCATTATCAGAAAAATCATAAAGCAAAGAGCGTATTTTTTTGAACTTTACCTCTCTAGGATCTTCATCCTTCATACAGTATGAGTTGTCTTTAAATAATTCTGAAATATCAACATTAAATATTTCAGCAATCCTTGGGAGTGTTCTTGAGGTTATTCCGCGAGTTTCTGCTTCCCATGAGCATACTGTGGATACTGAAAAGCCTAGGAGCTGTGCAAATTCTGTGTTTGTAATACCGCGCTCATCTTTAAGCCTGAACACATTGTCAGCAATTATTTTCTTTTCAACAACCTCTTTAAGTATTCTCTTCGATTTTTTGTCCTTCTTGTTAGAGACTTTGCTTATCTCCTTCTTCATAATTTTGTTTCCCCCTTCTGTGGCAGCCTGTGCTGCCTGATGCGTATTGTTTTTGTATTGTCGAATATGTGTAGTTTTTGTCGATTCTATTATACATCAAAAAATTAAGAAAGTAAAGACCAAATTGCGCAAAAATAAACCCCGATGCGGGTTGAGTCTGCGCCGGAGTTTGTTGGTTTGATTAATTTCATTGTCGATTGAGGCTCGAATTTGTCGAATATTCATGTTTTTAAGGTCTTGGTACAGATGTACTCATTATGAAATGATATGCCCAATGTGTAGACGGTAAATCAACAAACTGGGCTGCGCCTAAATGTGATAGAGAGCGCCTTTCTGACCTGGAAAACATTGATACTGCCTCTGCTCTTGTCATATGCGAGTTCGGCCGGAATGTTCTGTCCGGAAACCCGCTGATAAATCCGTTGCGGTTTGCTGCAACGATATAGCCTTGAGCCCAATGACCTTGTATGTCGGTAAACGGCGTTCCGGAATGATCTCGAGTATAACCGTAAACCCGACATGCAACTGCAACTACTTCTGCTCTTGTTATTGGGTCATGTGGTCTGAACAAGTTGCCTTCATATCCTAACATGTATCCTCTTGCTGATACAAATCTGAGTGCTTCAATGTCAATAGTGTCATGAGGCATATCATTAAATCTAATACCGTCGCCTGCAAAAGGTCTGCCTCTCATGTTATAAATCATCCTGGCTACTTCAATACGGGTAACGGCTCTGTCCGGTTCAAACCGATGCCCGGGCACACCTTCCAGTATTACGCCGCTTACAAAGCCTTGTGTGTTCCATTGTTGATGGTTAGTGTATCCTGATGATCCGACTGTAAAGCTTATTACATTTCCATAAAACGGCTCATTCCATCTGTCATCTGTTATTATATAAGCCCTTGCGAAATACCTAGCGTTTCTTTCTAAGTTTGAAAGATTTATAGAGAACGAACCTGATGACGTTACGCTAGAGGTTCTGCGGTTGCTGTTGTGAATTTCCGGCATTGAAATTGATCTTGAATATACAATTCCTCGTTCGACAACTCTATAGTTTACGCCGCTTGCAACATGTCCGCCAAGGGTAACGCTTGTTTGTGTCATGTTGGTTGGGGCATTCGTTGATATATAGCCGCCCCAGGTAGCACCAGTACCGTCTGTTCCAAATCCCGGAACTCGTATTGTTACTCCGTATGCTATCCCGTGATCATTTCTGGCAAACGCACGTACGAAATAAGCTTGGTTTGGCTGCGGTGGTGTAAACGTTACTACAGCAGAGCTTTCAACAGTGCTGTTTGGTCCTGCTGTAACAGCCACTCTATGTCCATCAGAATTATTAAGCGTTGGGTTTGAAACATTTCTTGAAAAGACTATACCTCTTTCGGTAATCCTTTGACCTGCGGCTGTGCTGCGATTTTGTGTAGTCAGCTCTACTTGCAATTGGCTGTCAGAAATTCGTGATGCTGACTCTGTTATAACCCTTGGCAGGTATGATTCAGACATTGTAGTAAAAAAAGCTGTCGCCGGGGATTCAAAAATATAATTACCGGTAACTCTATCACGAACAAATCCTGCCACATAATATCTTGTACCGGGTCTGAGGTCATTCAACGTAAAAGCTCTCGTTCCTGAGATATTGCCGTGGTGTATTGTAGAGTGAAATTCTGCATCGCTCGGTCTGTTGAGTGTACGGTTGTTTAGCGAACTCCTTGAAAAAACGACACCGGACTCTGTTATTCCATCGCCAAGACTTGTTATATTGATTGTTACAACAGCACTGTCAACCCTTATAGTTGATGCATCAATAGTGCTTGTGCCTAGTGTTGGAAATGTTCCTGTGCCTCCAACAGTAAAGATTAGATTAACCTCGGCGATAGTAACGTTGCTTGTTGTATGCCTCAGCGTTAAAATACCTGTATGTGTGCCTACCGGAAGATTGTTTCTTGGGCGAACGGACATATGTGTTGATGGAACATTTGTTCCTGATGCCGCCGCAAGGCTAGACGCAGGATTACCTGTCATTTCAAAATAGCCCGTTCCTGATGTAATAACCGCAGTTATATTGCTAAGTGCTCCGCCTCTGTTTCTTATATCAAACCTTTGAGCAGGTCGGACACTATATCCGATCGGTGCGGATGGGAATGTGAATTCAGTTATGTGAGATTCATGAGGAGGCAATGAAATCGTAACTAAAGGAGTTGCAACGTTGCCAACATCAAATACTAATCTGATGCGCCCAACTTCAGCACCTGACCCATTTCTTAGCACTGCATATGCTGAATGTTCTCCTGATAAAAGACCGTTTACCGGACGAACTGTGAACGTATTAGTAGCACCTGCTGCAAAAGTTGTAACCGTAGGAAGAGTTTGTATCTCAAAAGCAGATGAATTTTCAATGTTAACTGTAAGACCGGTTATAGTTGCGCCCATGTTTCTAATGTGAAATTGTTGGCTAGGGCGTGTAGTATATCCTACTTGAGCCGATGGGAAGTTAAAATGGCTCATGCTTGTATTCAAAGTTGCTGCTAAGTTTGTTCCTATATTAATGCTGTGAGCTGAACCTGCCGGAGAGGATACGTGTATTGAAAAAGTAAAAACACCCCAAGTTGCAGGATTAGCCCGTTGATTTGTTAAAGTGTCATAAACATGCACTTCTATTTGAATATGATGAGAAGGATCATTAGCCGCATTCGAAGGAGGGGATATAGAGCATGCACCATTCTGACTTATAGTAAGCCAGCTTGGTCCCATTGCAACATGCCATCTTAATTCCTCGTCCGGAAGAAGCGACACGGATGATGTTGTGAAGTTAAAGTTAATATTTTCTCCCGCAATAATCGGAAGAGTTCTGTTTGAAGGTATGCTGCTAGGGTGATTGATCGTTATCGTTGGACTAGCCACCATAACTACCGGGAAATATATTATCAAAAACGAAAACAAAAGCATAAATGAAACTATACCGTTAAAAATCCTTTTTTTCATAAGAAACCTCCTAATCAATTCCTTTATGGCATATTACTACCCATATATTATACCGCATATTCCGTTATAATACAATATTTTTTTAGAATTTCGGCATTTAAAATGATATATACTCGTATCCTCTCAAAACAGTAGCAGAAAAACGCAGAATTTTTTTCGCTAGACTAGGAAAAAGGTTCTTAGCGTACCCGAAGGTACGGTAAGGTTCTTTTGATATGTACCGCCAAGAA
>Ga0123352_10004026_pt1 | contig 21532 bp, 9 predicted proteins | sample TergutLab28metaG_FD_89700 | JGI IMG/M metagenome (GOLD analysis project Ga0123352, IMG submission 89700) | Labiotermes labralis P1 segment gut microbial communities from Petit-Saut dam, French Guiana - Lab288 P1 | ecosystem: Host-associated > Arthropoda: Insects > Digestive system > Gut ...
ACTCAATGAGAATCTTATATAAGACCTCCCTCCTAACTGAATCATAAGCCTTCTTGAAGTCTATAAAGAGCTGATGAACTTCTTCATTGTATTCCCATTTTTCTCAAGTATTTGGCGAATGCAAAATATATGATCAATAGTCGACCTGTTGCGTCGAAAGCCACATTGATTATCCCCGATAATTTCCTTCGCATATGGAGTTAACCTTGAGAGCAGGATGTTGGATAAAATTTTGTAAGTGGTTGGCAAAAGTGATATGCCCCTATAAGCAAGCATCCCACCTGTGAATGTTTCTTAACATAAGTGTTTTACAAGGAAGGGTTGTTAGCACCTCGCCCAACCCCCAAGCTGGAGGACCACCCCTCGTCGGCTGTCCGCGACTGCTTATTCAATTTATTCGCAGCTACCCTCTATGTTGGAGGCCGTTCATCTATCCGCAACCTGAGGACGCGCCATGCCGTGGTGACAGGGACCCACTACATGGTCAGGAACAGACCCACTCTTCGGAAGTCCCACTATAGTTGTCACAGTACATAGCACTGAGCACTGAACGCCACATACCGGTCTACAGCACTGCTACTTCGTAGGCGAAATTCCCCTGGTTCGGTGTGACACAGTTGGGTGAGGCACTGCGCTACAAGCCGGATGGTCTCCGGTTCGATTCCCGATGGTGTCATTGGAAGTTTTCATTGACATAATCCTTCCGGCCGTACTATAGCCCTGGGGTTGACTCAGTCACTAATAGAAATGAGTACCAGGAATATCTCCTGGGGGGTAAAGGCGGCCGGTGCTTAGGGCTGACAACCTTACCATTTTTATGTGCAGACTGTCTTAAAATGTGGGAGCCTCAACCTTCTGAAACCCTCAGGGCCTGTCAGGCCTGAAATAGGATTGCTTTACCTTTCACTGTTAACGGCACTACGAAATACGTTGTAACTCGAAACCTAATATTGCATTTCCATGGCAACTGACTTACTTACTTACTGCATGCAACAGAGTCCTTCTTGAGAAGCTAACCGGTTTTCACATAGTCAAGAAATTCCCCACATTTTATGGAACCGGAAGGTTCATTACCGCAGTAACAAGTGCCCGACACCTGTCCCTATCCTGAGTCGTTGTTTCCATGGCAACACTGATTACATTTATATTGTTGACAGCAACATTTACATCAACAACAATAAGAATGGAATATGTTGTTGAGTTTCCATAACAATAGTTAATGCACGATGTAACGTTGTATGTACATGCATTGTCTGTCTTGTTAAGTCAACTGATTTGAAGTCGTATGATTTCGAATTCCTGAAATCACGACACGTCAGCAGTTATCAAAATCACTGTAATTTGGCTGAACATCTCATAATGTAATGAAACGAAAGAAGAACTGTATGACCTGCGACTCTACTTAAAGTATGCCTTCCCACAAAGTCATCTTACACATTTACGTATGGTCACCTTGAAGGTAATGTCGTCCATGACAATATATAAGATGTGAGGTTTCCGTGGGGGTAGAATTTTTGATCGTGGTCGTCTTGATTGTAACGTTGGGAAGTCTGGTGGTGGAGCACTAACATGTTGGAGGCATACACCACCACCTATGTTGCTCTAAAACTATGGTATAACCACTTACCAGGCCACACAAAAGACCGAAAGCTTCTGCATATTTCCTTCTGTGGCATAGAAGTAATACCTCAAAATTGTAGGCGCCAGAAAAGTGACATGAAGCAAGGTCCACAACGAGGACCCACAAATATTAGGCGCTATCGTACAAAATTTAGTTGCCGGGGAATTGTACACCCCAGTGAAGATGTTACTTTTGAACATTTGAAACTATAGTTCTGTAGACCCTCCTATGAACTACGGAACTAAGGAAATAACGGAAGAAATCTGTTGGTTCCGAAATTTTGGTCCGCGATGGTGAAATGTTGCATTGGCGGTCTTGATTGTTACTTAGCAAAGCGGCCGCTAGACGGCAGAAGAGGAGGCGCGTTCACAGCTCTTCTGACACAGAACAAGTTACTGTTACCTTCTTCTTTTAATTGTTAAAATGTATGAGTGTTGACGCAGGATTCTCCCATTCATTATCACTTATTTTCATTCACTGCTATGTTAATTACATTTGTCTGCTTTTTGTGTATGCATTAGTGTTATTTACACAGCAATGTATTAATAATGTTTTGGTGACTTTTGGACTACATATATACATATATATTCGTACATATTCGAAAGTATCGGACGATCGGCATTATCGGACAACATACTGTCCCTATTAGTCCGTCCATAAGAGGGCCTACAGTATGCTTTGTTTTATAGCACGCGAAGTTATGACTTCCAGGTACACACAAACACACACACAAACAGTTGCTTCCGGCGATTTTAATTACGCCAAGCGACAATTCAATTTTGACTAAGGTATAAGATGTAAGGTGTGTGTGTGTGTGTGTGTGTGTGTGTGTGTGTGTGTGTGTGTATCTTGCTATGTTTCCTTGTTACAAGTTAAGGGATATGACACACACACCCACCCCACATCCGCTTCTTAGGGAGACTTCCTACGTACCCCTTTTGTTTCAAACTCACCCCTAAGGGTTGCATGATTTAGATGTCCTGTTGCAACAGCGAAGACCACGTTTACAGCCACTGGAACTTATGACCATATGTGGTATTGCTTGGGTTACTGACAACGAATTTTGATGCTATGTATTCAGGAGATATGGAGGCCTCGGAGGACATTCTTGGTCATCACTTGCTGCAGAATCGCTGTCCGAGTACATCGCCAAAATTTCTTTGTAATTGAAGTCTCTCTACAAGCTGAACTTCCAAATTATTTAATAGTGGGCTGCTTCATTTGTCACCACAGCGGTCTCCATCAGTTACTTTTGTTATCACCGATCAACATGCTACAATAAATCAACTATTCTTCCCTTCAAGAGTTGTGATTGGATTCGTCAATATCAATTCTTAAATGTCCAGCACGAGCCTTATACCAGTTTCCTTCAGTAACCAGCCGCTCGGTCAACAACGGCGTACCTGACTTCTACCATCACACTCGGGATACAACACACACACACACACACACACACACACACACACACACACATATATATATATATATATATGTGTGTGTGTGTGTGTGTGTGTGTGTGAGTGTGTGTATCAGAAATCACAAACATGCAACAATACTAACAACGGGAGCAAAGAAGATTAAAGGATAAATTGTTCAATTCGAACTATTTGTCTAAAGATTTCCAAAAATACGCAAATACACCCTTAATGATTCTGAAATTCCCACACACTCAATCCATATTCCAACATATTTCGGTGGTGGCCAACACCACCACCACAACCATCACCACCATCTCGTTGAATTTTAGATACATATATCCTATTTTATGGTTCACACTATTTTATTTATGATTCACACTGTATAGTCTCCTCACTTATATATCTTGTAACCTGAAGATGGCCCGGTGCAAAGGACGAAACATGTCGTCAGCTTAAATAAAGATAACAACATAATGTAGTTGTGTTTTGACTCAAAAGACCCCCTATTTAATTTAATGAAGCTGTTTTTGCAGGTGCTCAGAAACTGAGATTTAAAAAGGCATGGTTATCACATAGCAATATCCCCCTTCACTGTTGACTTCAGGATCAATCTCTACGTGTGTTGTTACGTTCTTACTCTCGCAATTAGACAACTACGCTCTTTTACGAACATTCTGTGGAATTCCTGAAGTTTGGAATGTACTTTGTTACAAAAAAAAGAGACGGGCGTACCACTGTTACGGGGGTAGGGGGGGCTCCACCCACTATGCACCTTCTTAGTGTTCAACAAACAAAGTAGTTGCTACCAGGGTCAGCAGGCCTGGAGCGCCAAACCGCTTATTACAGGATGACGATAATTTAACTTATGTCATGTTTGCGCTCAATAAGAGAGTAGCCAGCGTTACCGGCGGTAAGAAACGGAAGCTCAAACACAAACAAAAATCTTCCTTCTTATTAAATTCTGTTCCTCCCCGACCTCACTAGCTCTGCTTCCTCCCCACCCTTGTCTCCTGTCTCTGTCTCTGTCTGTCTCTCTCTTTCTGTGTATATACCGAGTGTGTTTAAATTCCACCGACAAAATTCTACGCCTTGAAAGATGGATTCAAGACCATATTCTGTTGCCTGAATTGCCTCATACAGGCCGAAAGGTTGTCCCTGTGAGGTTCTGAGGTTATGAAGCATTCCCACTCCTCTGTCGCTGTGTAGATATGCTGTGCAGGGTTCTGAGTGGCTGGTCTGACAGCATTAAACTGCACTACTTGATTCCTTGATATACAGTTGCCTGTTAGCCTGACATCCATCTGCCCCTACCTTCATACTCTGCTGTGATGTCAGTAAAGCAATGCCTGCCTATAAGCGTCAATGTCAAGGTTACGCTAGTCTCCCAAAAATTTATTAATAAAAAATTATTCTATATCATAGCTCCGAAACATGTACCAATGATAAAAAATGTACAAGACATGCAATGTTAGTATAACATAACACTCAGGCGCCTTCGCGTAACCATTGTTCCCGTGGAAAAGGGTTGTGTCTTACATATTATGAGTTTGTGTCTGAATTCTTGCATCTTTTCTGCGCCGTATTATACATGATTTTCGGGTAAAAAAATGTACTGAACATAAAATGTATGTTTTGATTTCCTGTACAATTTTGTCTTAAACATTTCTCATTCTAAGAAGAATTCAGCGAGACATTATCATAACGGTGCATGTGCTTTATGTAAATACCCTTTATTCTTGTCAGTTTTCAATGAAACTTGAATTTTCTCAACAGTTCATTCAAAAAATACATAAATATCAAATTGATTGAAAATCCGTACAGTGGGAGTCAAGCTCATCTGTGAGGAGAGACAGATGGACTGACATGAAGAAGCTAGTAATCATGTTTTGCAATTTTATGCATGCGCCTACAAACAAAACAGTTTGTCTTATTGATAAAATTATGGCAGGTTTATATGCCTTTACCTTCGACCATTACATTGTAAACCAGTAGAATGCCCCATGTCTGGCATGCCTAAGTATAACTGGCATAAAATGACATAAGCTATCTGCACCTAGTGAGTCAGATGGAAATGGCAGGGCAGCTCAGCAGTTACATCAAGGACATTTTCCTGATTGGCGATTTCTGCACCACAGGACGTTTGCTTCCATAAATCTTTGGCTAAGAGAGAATGGTTCGTTGAATAAGACATGGTTGTAAATGGGTGGGGGGGGGTGCTATTGTCTGAGGTTTGAGGAAGCAGTGACACACCCTGAACTGGGACATGCCAAGTTGGACACACCATGCATGCATCACACACTGTCATTTAACAAATCACATACCACAAGCAGTTGGAAAAATGTCATGAACAAAATGTTCTGGCACTGGGTCCAGTACACTGTCCCAGCATCAGGAGTTCAGCAGTGATTGCTCCAAATCTGTGCTGTGGAGCCTTGGTCCTCCAGCACTATGCTAAACACAGATGAAGTGTCTTGTACTTGAGAGATAAAAGTCACAGCAACCATATTTGGGCATGTAAAAACCCACCCTCAGCATGTGAATGAGGCCAAGAGCAATGACTTTCCTTCAATATAAACATGGTATTATTCATACTGTTCTGAAAAGCCATATGCACTTCCTGCATGCTTGACAGGACCTGTGTACAAAGACATTATGGAGCAGTCACTACCAGAATGGCTGCAGAATGTCACCAGAAGTTTGCCAAAGGACATGGTTTATGCACAAAGAGTGCCCCACGCAGCACACAAGAATAACTGAATGCTGTCTTTCCTGCACAGTGGGTTTGGCATGGCAGACCTTTCTTTTGGCCTTCTTGATCGCCCCAACTAAAGCTCTTTAATTTTTCAAATGGGGACATCTCAGACTTGTCATCTGCAAGATTCCAGTAAAGTGAGATGACAGTTCTCCTCTGCTCAGATTCCAAGCAGCATGTGATGACAGACACCTGATATGTTTGAGTGCAACTGTCCACTGTGAATCCCTATGGGCTGTGCAATGAAGTTGGAAGTTTTAATTACAGGATGGTTCATTTATTCAAATTCACAACATTCAAGTTTTATGATTGACTGTAATCCACACAACAGATTTTACTAAAATATTCTGAGTACTGAATAATCCCTTATTTAGCTAATAAAATATAAAAACTAATTAATGTTATAAATGTCCTAGAATGCTGGTATAAGAAAATAAATAAGCATTATGAACATCAAAAATGCAGTCCACTGACAATCCTGGACCTTGTGCTGGTGTTGGGAACTAGAGTATGCAACTTCTGATTCCAGAAATATTATGCCATAGTGAGTGCTGGAATTTTACTTCTGACAAGTGCCTGAAATTAAAAACAGATTCTTTCCATATTAAAATTGCCAGATATAACACTAAAAGTTCTGTAGAATCATCATACTTGAGTTCAAATTAATTTCATATAGCATTTATAGAAATATCTGTAATGTATCTTCACATAAAATTTTATTATCCTAGTTCAAACTGTTCATTGTAAAAGTGGAAGTGAAATTAAAACTGTCACATGGTGCTATGCAGTTATTTTAAGTACACTCAACAAAGAATTTGCCTCAACCAAAGTTAAAGCATCATATACAGTTTGTTTGAATTTACTTCATGCTCCAGGTGTTTTTAAATAAAACCTTCTCGTGAAGATTCAGTTTAATAATGACAGACAGTAACTGGTACTACTGACCCATATGAAACCAGAGTACCTTATTTCAACATTCTGCTCAAACTTCCTCGCACATTGGATTCCCACTCCATGTTCCATCACTCAGACACGTGATAACAGGATGAGAGCTCACTTTCTTTCCTGAGACAAACATACAAGTTTATTATTCAGTACTAAACTATACACACACACACACGTGTGTGAGGAATGTCACAATTCTGCACAATGGCGTTCAACTAGCAGCCAGCAACTTTGTTGCGACACCCATTTACTGAGCAGCTTGGATCAAACATAATACTTCCAATCTGTATCAGGAAGGTGTGCAGTTCCAGTCTCAGTTGGGACGTAGATTACCGTGACTGAAGTTTATTGTGGTTTCCCCCAGAATATCTGGTCAAGTGCAAAGACAGTTTCTTACAACATGTCACGGCCACTTCCTTCCACAGCTTTCCTATTTCATCATCTTTATCATATAGTTTGCAGGGTTTTAGGCCTCGTGACCTGTTCCAGTCCCATTAACAACCAAGAAGTCTTTTGAGGGGTTGTCCTTGGTTTTGTTTCCCACATGGCTGATATTTAAAAATTAAGTGTGGTAGTCTGTCTCTGTCCATTTCCCAAACATGTTCTAATCCACCTCTTTCTATTTCTATTTCTTTACAGGCAGGTTTCTTTATATGCAGTTTCTTTTTGCACGATTTCACTTGAATGCAACTTGAAAATTTACAACACTTTTTGAATTTATACAATAATATTCAGTGTAAGGTAATTTGGCATAGATGATACACAATAATTTTCAGTTTAACACAAAGTGGCATACGCGATGCATGGTCATTCTTCTCATGTGTTAAAGGCTAGCAAAAAGTGACATCCTTGTCATGCCATCAGTCACATGTATGAATTGATTACATTAGCAATACAAACACATGGATCATCTAGTTTCCCCTTTTACAGCATAGGCTTTTTTTACCAACATGAGTGAGAAACATAAATCTACATCACATAGTGCAAGCCCAGTGAAAAATAAGCAAAAGACAATTGGTACTGAAGAGAAATTAGATGTAATATGCCAAATTGAAAAAGGTGAATGAATTGTTGACATACACTGTAGTGTGAGATTCGCTCATAGTAGCATAAGTAAAATTCATGATAATGCTAATAGAATTACAGAAAGGGCTAAGTCAGGAACTAAAGTGTTTGTGTAGCAGGACTACCACAGTCCTATCAGAATGAACCATACCAAATGCTATGGATGTGAGTCTCCTACATTTTCATTACATTAGAAATAAATAAACGTATTGTACAAAAATGTACATACATATACTGTACATAAAGTAGATATACACTCTACAGGTCCATATGTCCACTAGTGTTCTTGTCAATCCCGTAACCCCCAGGATAAACAGTGTTTTAAATGGGAATATTGTGTTCAGTTTGCGCAATTTCGATTTGTATGACTCTTCAGGAACGTATCCCTCGCATAAAACAAGACCCGCCTGTATTTCATTATTTATTAATTGCCCTATAAATTAATACAATCAACTGACATCATCCCAATATAAACCACAAATAATAAATTATACACCAATACACAATTCATATGGGTGGCAATGATGTCATTGTAATGGGATGAAATTGCAATACACATAAATAACGTTTCATGTTGGGATTTCACAACGGCTACGTTCAGGTGTGTCAAGTCAGATATGAAACTAATGACCAGGTATGAATTACAAAAGGTGTAACAGACATATGAGGTTCACCAGCAAGTGTATGAAAAATAAGAAGTGTGTCTTTGGAATGCAAACATCTTGCATATGACTTCCTTAACACTGAAACACCATACCCTGCTTAATATTAATATGTGGTATTTCAGTAACTTTGTAATTCCATTCTATGCACCAAAAAATTGATAAAAATTTGCACAGGTTGAGAGAGGAATCTCTCAACCTATGCACAAGATGGCCACCTACAGGTGTGATGATACTAGAGGCTGTGTAATGCAATTTTGACCTTCTGATGATGAGCACATACGCTCAAAACATGTAGAGGCATGAAATAAACTTATTTTAAAACAAAAATTTTGTGCATCAAGTTGGTTAAATACTGAGATAAATATACTGAGATGCACGGTCAGCAAAATGTCAAAACTCTACTATATGCTTTATACCAACTTACCAGGAGGACAACTGTATACCACTTGGTCCTGATAAAGGTAAGATGCTCCAAGAATTGTTGCACCATTCTCTGCAGGTGGCTTCCCACATGAAATGCCTAAGATAATTAGCGAGTATTAGAAAATCTGAATATATCAAAATGCAAATTCTTGAATGACTACAATTGTATTTAATTTTGTCACAAAAAATATTTTTATTTAACTTTACATCCCAGTAAAGGCATTAGGATGGTAAATGCCTCTCTAAGACTAAAACTATAACCTTTACATCAGCATGCTATATGTAGAAAGTGGTTATTGTTTACACAACAGTTTATGACTGTATCAGTCACCAAGACTGATGCCATGTTTTAGCAAAAAACCTTCAGGCCATCATCAGGTGAAATGTTCAGGTAAGAAATACAAATACTGGAAGATACAGTAGGTATAAAATCATATTTACAAGGAATGAGACCTCCTTTCTTTTGAATTTCAAAATTTCATGAAAACATTAGCATAGTAATTTCCCTATATTGGTTGTTTGACTAATGTTTTCATGGTTTTCATCATTAGCTACAGACAAAATCCCCCAAAAATGCATTGTAATTGGGAAACACAACTTCATTCTACATTATTTATAAGTTGTTACCCACTTATCATTCCATCATTGGCACTAGGCAGTCTGAGCTACTGAGAGTAAAAACAATAAACCATAAATAAATAACTAAAATCACATGGTGGTGATTAACACATGATACTATTACTTGTGACCTGCACTTCTCTGTGATGTTACACAGCATAGACTGATAGTTATTTACTGACATTTTGGGAAAATCTCTCAGCACCCTCGAAGATTGTACCAAGAGATTGTCCCGAAAATAATTTGTGTTTTTACCACAACAAATTATCTCGGATTCTGCCCTTTCACTAAAAGAAACTTATAATTGCCAAAAAATTATAATATTCTCTTCATTCACTTTAGACACACTTTAATTGCCTACAACTTATTTCTGTTATCTTTATATTCTGTGCATTCCACTCCAGAGTTTAAGGATGTCCTATAACTAGCACACTGCTCCTTAAATTTCCATTACTGAACATTATATAAGAGTATCTTTTGCAGAAACACACTTACGTGTACATTTTCCTCGAACCCTGGACCATTTGCCAGTAGCAAGGCAACGAGATGTCAAAACACCATATGATTGGTACCCTTCCTTACAACGAAAGTTCAACATGTTCCCATATACATATTCATTAGCAACATTGACCAACTCCGTATGATATGGAGCAGGGGGATTGTGACACTGCACAGCTGTAAGGAACCAAAAATATTAGAATTTATACAGGTGAATATAGGAATAAATCAGTGTTCAAACCTTCATTAATGCAGAAACATTAATCCACAATGTTTATACAACTCTGGGAAGACCTGTATTGGTACACAAGGTGCAAACTGGACATTTAGAAGTGAAGATAAAAAGATTTATTGTCGCCTAAAGCGCTATTTGTGAGGGCTAAAATGGGCTAAAATAAGAGAGGATATTGATGATGGATATAGCAGAACATCGGGTTCAAATCCTGGACAAGCCCCCCTGTAGGTGAACCAGCAAATATTCTGAAAATTTAAGTCTGAACAAATAGGAAATGCAGGTTTTCACTACTACAGCTGTGTGTGCACCCTATTTGGAAACAAACTTATTTCTGTCCAGTTACAATAGACAGACAAAAATTAACTGTGACAGTTGTAATGGATCCTAGATTTAGAAAAGTTTGGTGTTACTAACATTTTGACCTGAAGCCTTACATGATTTTTCCTGCTTTTTTCACTGTATCTATCTTGTTTGCAGAGAAAAATCCAACTAAATTTAACCAATGATAATTTACAATGTCACCTAAGAAGATTCAACCAATGAACAAGGGCCCTTTTTCATCATCTGTCCAGTCACAGGATAGAAAACACACCTGTCAGAAGAGTCATTTTTAGCAGACAAAACAGGAAGGGCTGGGGGATGGGAGTTCCTGCTCAGTAGGTCCAAAATCAGTATTTGCTATCCTGTATTGAGCACACCATTGTTTTCTACTGTCTGTAATAATTTTGAATTTACCATTGTTTAGCGATCAGATGGTCATTGGCCAAAGTGTGCCTAATAATGATGCCAAAGTTTATGGACAATACTTGTGAATGTGACAGAATGTGATATTAAACCTACTGCTGGACCATATAATAATTCCACTTGTACTGCTAAATGTGGTGTTCCTTTCTTCAGCACTATCATCCTCTATAGGAAGGACATAGCTGTCAGGAATCTGAATTCTGAGTCCGTGGCTCCAACATTATTGAATAACACCACGAGCATTCATCTCCAACTTCCTCCACCTACAGCAATCAACTAACAATATCCATCCATATGCTAGGAAGTGAAGGTTAGAAGAAGAGGAAGAAGTTTCAATGGCGGCAGTGTGTCTTAAATGAGGGCTCACTAAGGACAGCAACATGACATAATTCTAGTGAGTCATAACTTACGAGCACATGTTCTGTTGTTGTGACTCCACTGTCCACCTTCTTGACAAGTGGAAATATCTGAACCATGGAGAATGTAACCCAGTCGACATTTGAATTTGACAATGCTACCAACTGTCAAATTTTCAGGTAAATCATCCCTTAGAACATACCCATTATCAGGTTCCTGAAGGAGAAAGGCACAAAACGTACATTTTTAGATTACTCACCCCTCAAAATATATCCATTAGCAGGCTCCATAAGGAGAAAGGCACAAAACATGCATTAAGTTTTCAACACATCTAAAAAAATTAATGTAAAGGTAAAACGTTAATTTCACACCATAACAGATCATTAAGACCTACAGTGTGTGTAGAAGTATAGCTCTACTCTTTCTTTAAACTCGGCACTTGATGGGGGTGGGTCGTCAACCCCACACCTCGCCCGCTTTACCCCCAGGAAAAAAATCCAGTACCCACTCTACAGGAGGCTGGGTGGGCCCCAGGGCCAGTCAGGATGTGTGCTGAAAATTCCTGCCCCCGCCAGGATTCAATGCCTGGACCAACCAGCCTGTAGCAAGTCGCTATACCATCTATGCCCACTTTATCATTTGTAATTTAGTACACAAATGATACAGTGGGGAAAATAAATGAACTCACTCTCTTCAACCACTAAATACAAAACAGCAATATTTTCTACATACTTTAACTGTAACTGTCATTAAACATGCTCTCCATTACACCCAAATTATTTTACCAAAAATTACTTCCACAATTGTACCAATTTGCGATATTTTCTTTCCATGAACATATTGTGGAAAACTTTAGTAAAGGCAGCAGTAGATTATGAGTGACAAGAAAACTGTCAGCATGAGGTAATGCTGGGATGGGTACTGCTTAGGGAAATTTAAGTCGAAACTTGCCAGCAATTTAAGAGTGTGAAATTTGCAAGCTAATAATTTCAGAAAAAAATAGCAACTTATAAAATTAAACATTGTGACAGTTCAGAGCTCTTACCTTAGGCTCTCGACATTTGTACTGGACAGGCTGACATAAAGCCTGACCTCTCTTCAAAACAGCATCCACAAATTCACTTCCAGTGTCAATGTTATTGAAGAGCACCCAGGAACCATTCATGTGACATGTCCATGTAAGTTTTGTCAGGGACCATGAATAACTGAACATGGGAAGAGTAAGTCTGTAGCCAGGTTTACATATAAAGTCAGCTAAGTCACCATAAAAGTTACCACTAACATTAAATGCACCGTTTTCTGTGACAGGCATTGGTGGATCAGAAAACAGAACAAGCCTTGATAAATCACATGTCACCTGATCACAGTGTGGCTCTGCAGAAGACCATTTACCATTTGCCAAACATTCCCGCACAACAGGACCAACCAGTCTGTACCCTAGTGCACAACTCATTTCAATTTCACTGCCATATACATAAACAGTCCCATCATCTGATATATTGGATGCACTTGGTCTTCTAGAATTTAAAGAGTCACCATGATGTGTCTTCAGTGCTACCCATCCATGCTCAATCACTGGTGGTGCTGGGCATTCAATAGGTACACAGTCAGACACTTGGCCCCTCCAAACACCATTTTCTTCACAAATAATATGTAATTCGGTGTTTCCTCCAGCATGATGAAAAACATAACCACGTTCACATTCATAAATTAATTGCTCCCCAAAGTCATACACCACCACTTCAATTTCATGCCCGTCTCCTCTAATTTTGCCAATGGATACTGAAAACCCTTTTCTGATATTATGATTTGCTGTGGAATTTGTATCAGACATTGTAATAAATCCGTGAGCTATCCTGGAAAAGAGGAAAAGTGATTAATACACACATTCAGTACCTGAGAAGTCTGTAGTTCTAATTTCAGTCCACATACTGTCTATCATATGATATTTGGTGTGTTTCCTACAACATACACTTTCATCTTTCACAGCTATTCTTGCATTTAAAAATATATGACCTCTGTGGTTTAGAAAACTGTATTAAATATACCAATACAAAACCACATGCACAGTGAAATCTCCATTCAGTGCCCCTGGACCATTCCAAATTAGAGCACTAAACTGAGGCTAAATTTCAATGGAAGAAATTTAACTAGAGAAGTGTTGGTGGGAACATTGAAACTAAGCATAAAATTGAGAAAAATGTTATGAAGAAACATTAAATGGAAATCCTTGTGTACAATATACAATTCTGCATGTGGTTAACACTGACACTGTGCCATGCTGCATATGAGTAGCACTCAAGTTTCTCTGTCACGTCACCACATAATATTTGTTTTGGGAAGTCTATGCTTACATCTCACTTATATATGACGTGATTAACCCTTAACAATCGTTAAAAATATTGGGGACCATTTGCTTAATTAAACAGTATCAGAGCAGAGCAGAACTAAATCCTCAAAATTTGAAATTCTCTCAATTTCAGCATACAGAAGCTCACCATCTATTCATATGATGCTCTTCAAACCTGGTAAAGAAGTGAAGGGTTCAGTAAGCTTATAACATGAGTATATTTTCAGGTGGAATAAAGAACAAAATTAAGCAAAGTAAAATTTATGCTGTGCCTAAACATTATGTCATAAGACAGCACAAGCTTCATAGAGGTAAAGCTCAACACTTTCCAGACCTTGCTTCTAACTTTCATGGCCCAGCCACTTTTTTGTCTCATGAGGTATCTTCCTCAATGTCCACAGTAAAGAACGTTATATTGACTGCAGACATCTAAAATCAATATAAATTACTTCAGATTAGGGCGGTAAATGCTATAATGTTGCTACACATAATTCATTCTCAGTGGTAACTGTTAACCAGCTCTATTAGGTGTCAGTATGAAGACTAGTCAGACGTAAATTCAGAGTAATCTCAGAATATGTTCAAAGCTCATCACACACTATGCAGCAGAAAGTCAACATTCTATAAAGATAATGTACAAAACTATACCTTTGTGTGTGTTTTTTATGAGCAGGGCATATGGGCACAGAACATGGCATTTATGATAGACAAGAGAAACAAATATAAAGTTTTGGTAGGAAAATTTGAGAAAAAAAACCCACTTGGAAAATCTGTGTGCAGTTGGAAGAGTAGTTTTAAAAATGCAGCTTAAAAAACAGTACAAGAGATTATGAAGTGAATTCATCTGTGTCGTGATGGGGACCAGTGGTAGGCTGTTGTGAACAGGGTAATGAAACTTTGGCTCCTTAAGTTGCAGGAAACTTCTTGGCTAATGGAATAATTACTGTATTAGTTCATGAAGTAGAATGTATTCTGTGCAGTCAGTCAGTCAATCAGTTTGTTAACATAAACACTTACAGTGGGGGGTTCTTGCAGCCTGTTGGGTGACAGATGGGGACAATATCATCCCACTGTCCATCTTCAAGGCATGTCAATATACTGGATCCATTCAACTGAAAACCTGCATCACATTCTACCTCCACCTGGTGTCCATACCGCAGCAATGTGTGATTGTTCCATTGGGCATCATCTGATTCCAGCAAAGATCTCATTCTCCCATTGGCTGGAGGTTCTAGAACTTCACATCTCTTACCTACATATTCCACAAAACACTACTAAAAAGGTAATGGAAGGCGAAGGAAATACACAAAAAAAAAATCGAAAAATATTAAACACACGATTCTCCAAATAACTTCCCTTTACATTTTAAAGCTACTGTAAGCAATTTCATTAGCAGTGTTAAGTACTCTGTTTTAAAACATAAAAGGAAAAGCAGATGCTAATATTTAAGCAGCATATTAGTAAAGTAAAAGTTCTTGATGGAACTGTTCCATTTAAAAAAGCCTACATACTGTACAGATTCCAAATATCATTTAAATTCCCACTGCAATGCAAAATCTGCAATATGTAACTGATAGGTCCTTCAGCTATTGTCAAACAGCTGAAGAACCACTGTTTCTGCTGCTTATTTGAGGAGTGCTTATTTTAAATACAGTATTGCTACCTCCCTTGATGCAAGTTTTAAGAATGTTTTCTGAGAAGAAACTGTGACAGCTCCTGCTAGCTCTGGACTCTTGTCACGACTCGATTCAGTCAAGTATGACAGCACTGTCTCATGTATAACATGTGGAAAACTTCTTCACTAGCACAGCATTATAAGTATACATATGTACGAATACTGTTTCGTTTGACTGAATCATGCAGTAATATGAATAAATACAACAACACCTTCAAATATTTGATCTCAAAATCACCACTTATAGACATCCTGGTATGTTGCAGTACTATGTACCCAATCTCGTCACAGAAAATTCTGTAAGTCACCAAAAATTTTTCCAGAGTTATTAGACATAACCTAACAGCTTCACAGCACAACCTCTATAACACTATACTGTTAATTTTTAAGGCACAAAAATTTTCCGTACAAAATTTATAGGTATATCATGATCTCTTTGCACCAAATTTCTCATTTAAAATTAAAATATCTTTTATTATTATTGATGATCAAGAAGATACATAAACAGTGACTTTGTTGGCCTCCATGTTATTATTTTACACTCTAAAGAAATATATACATATAATTGTATAATTACAAAGTGTTATTATCACCAAATATTTCAAGCCCCTGTAGGTAATGGCACCCCCATTTATGAAACGTTCATGTTAACTTTTTGCATTTTATGAACAACATTTCAAATTTGCAATGTCCTGCATAGACTTAGTAAAATAACACCAGTTTCAAAGATCACGAAGGTCTTCCATGGTAATTCTATGGTCAAATAACTTCAGATTAAGATTAAGTTCAAGGCTTTAGTACAAAAATATTCTACACTCTCAAACTAACCTTCACAAACTGGAACTTCCCCACTCCATTTGCCATTTGCCATACACACTCGAACAGGATTACCAATCTGCTTGTAACCATGATTACAATAGTAATGAATAGTGTCCATGTAACGGTAGGATCTTCCACGTATCAAACCTTGAGGGAAGTATCCTGGGAAACCACAGCCTTTTCCTGTTATAAAATATGTATCTATATATTTCAAACATGACTGAATTTTGCAGAACTAAATACAATAGGAAGAAGGTTTCTTAAACATAGGTATGTACTGAATATATATGTACACACACACACACACACACACACACATGCTTGCTTAATTGAATATTGTAAATGCTTTAAAGAAGTTCTTCTGAAATAAGTGGTTTCTTACGTATGCAAAATGGAGTTGGGCCCTCCCAGTCACCTTGCTTCAGGCACTTCCGCTCCACTGTTGTGTGTTCTGTATTCCCCCACCTCAGAGAGAATCCCAGGTTGCAGGTATATATGGCAACACTACCTGCACCTGACAGACTTACACTGCCCTGGATTGGGGCTGCAGGTGCTATACAGTCTGAACAGAAAGAAGAATTTTCTATCTGAAATAGAATAAGAGCAAAGGAGCATCATTAGAATGTACGGTGCTACAGATTAGGACTGGGGTGTATAAATCCTAGTGGCAGTTTGTCCAGGCAACTAAATTTTGTACAGTAGATTCTAATATTTGTGGATTCTCATTACTGAACCTGCTTCATGTCACCCTTCTGGCATCTAGAAATTTTTCTTCTAGGTTTTTGGAAAGTTTTTGCTCTCCTGGAACAGGAGAACTTCAGAATAAGGAAAAGAAATTGTGGATAAAGAAAAAATTAAGATTATACATGCTACAGCTCCTTGTAGGTCTCCAGTTAAAAATGTTTTATAAGCTGTATCATTATTCACCTTTGTAGTTTTCAAATCAATATACAGCCATCTCCCACTTAATGTCAGTAGTCTGTTTCTGCAAATCAGACGTTCCATGCAAAAATGCTAATTGGCAGCATATTTCCCATTATTTTAAATTGGAATAATTATAATGCATTATGTCAATGCAAAACCCCCAACCAATCTTCTAAAACATATCTAAAATACAGTAAAACGCCTTTATGTAATAAGCCACCATGTTAGGATGCAAAATGATTAAAACATTGTTTCCTGATCACCAGACATTTAATATGGTTATTAACAAACACATTCCTTGCATGCAGTAACATGCAAAGTTTGCATGCACATCATTGTGTTAAAAATGTGTATGAGTTTACAGAATGTTAATATAAATTCTTCCGATAAAAACATTGGCTGTGTAATCTTGTACTGGGAGATACATACATTCTATGAATTATGGATATTAAAGACCAACAGGTGTTCTACCAGGAAAATATTAAGTGTGGAGACATTCTGTGGGGTATGCCCATAGATAAAATACAGTATATGAAGTAATTACAAGAAGTGCACTAGGGCATACAGTTCATTGCACTGTCCATTCCTACATACAAATTTGAAAATAAATGTAAATTCAGTACATTTTGTTGAATGAAAAGAAATATTTTATACCATCAAAAGGAACTTTATTAGTAAGCAACCTTGTTGACAGTCTAACAACAAGGTTCGGCTTTGTAAACAAACCATCATCTGACTAACCTTAAAAAATAATGTAAAAAATATAAACACGACCTTACATTATGTCAGTAAAAATAGATGTGAAGTCACAGCCCTAAAAAATTTGTTTAATTACAATTACTAGCCATGCAATTTTCATTTGGTAATTAAAATTATACAAAGTTTAATTTCCGAAATTTTAAAATTATTATCTGCCCTTGTTGTTCAATTTTATTTTCTCGTTATTTCTTAAACAATAATGTGTTTTATTTTGAATAATAATGTGTGTGTGTGTGTGTGTGTGTGTATGTGTGTATGTGTGTGTGTGTGTGTGTGTGTGTGTGTGTGTGATGTACATTTGTATTTACTGGTAAGTGGTAACATGAATCAGTGCTCTGTTTTGTAGAGATTTTCTATCAAATGTTACTTTTATATGATATACACTGCATATGACTTTTCTTCATTATTTGATGTTTGATGCCAAACAGTAGCACACAGTAAAAATGTTCACATGTTGTTCTTACAACAGGGTTTTTTTTATCTACACAATTTAGCAGTTGTGAAGGTCGTAAAAACATTTTATTTCAGTTTAATATAGGAAGCACAACAGGATGTCATATACTGAGATTATACTTTATACGATGGCATTCTGCATGCTCTTAATTGTGCCGAATACCTGTGATTAATAGATTAAAATATTAGTGGCAGTTTTCAGTTTTATTTCTGTACAGCTGCCTGTCAATAATATGGGGAAATTTTCATGTTATTAACTGTTCAGGTCTACTGTAGAATCTGCACATCATGCACAAGCCACACTAACATTTAATAATAATGAAGTAGGGCACATTTTGAAGTTTCTGTAGTGGTATACCTGAGCTTCCAAACTTCTGGGAAATGATGCTGTGTCACTGGGTAATCAGACCCCAATATTATGAGGCCATGTAGTTCCCTCAACTTCAAGAGCCAAACCATGCAAGAGCCAAAATGTCAAAAAATGTTTTGGGCATTCTTGGACATTATAACCTTTGAAGCTGCAGAAATTATGTTGCCTTGAAATGTTTGGATCCAATTATCCAGTAATGCAGTGTCAGTCCAGAAGAATGAGATCCTCAGCACTGAATTCTTTGTGTATTCATCCCAGAAAAATGTTTGTTGCTGTGCATGTTTACTTTCTAAAGACCAAAAGTTACATACTTCAGTTTCTATCATTAATCTGGTTAATATCATTGCCATAATCACTACAGTGGCTATGGTTTAAAGTGCTTTCCATGGTTAGCATAGTTGGCATAGTATTCTATAGCATTCTTGCAATGGTGTATGACATCTGAACTCATTAACGTTATGGACTAAGCCCATTAATTTAATATTTTCACATATTTACTGCACTTTAATATTGAAGCTAGTGTCATGCAGAACTCATAAGTGGTTTGCGCAAGTGCCATGTTATTATTACAGATTTTAGACCAATAAGACTTCTAAATTTGGCGTGGCATCCAATGGTGTAATGTTTGTGTAACATTTCGTCAAAATTCATACAGTTGTTCTCTACTTCAAAACAGTGAAGAGACAGAAAAAAGGCAGGCAGGCAAGCAGACAGCAGACAGCAGGCAGCAGGCAGCAGGCAGGTAGGCAGACAAGACCTGAGATAATAAAGGTAAGTCCAGAAATACTGTTAACTTTTAAGTGTTGTACTGTACAGAGATACAGTACAGTCAAACAGTAGAGACCACAGTAGTCTGTACTTTCAGATCTCCATGAATTCCATTCAAGAAGTCTGTCCATATGAAGATGTTGCCAGCTCTGGAAGACACTCCACACAGCGTCAAGTCCCAGACTTCTGTCACTTGAAGAATATAATCCCACATGGCAACATTGGAGATATATCCCAAAAACGACTCAGCCTCACTGAAACCACTGCCCACTAGATCCTGCTCCTGACCAAGTATAAGGATTCCATCACCTTAAAACATAACAGCAGCCACAGTATTTCAAGTACTGATATAAATATGCACAAGTCTGGTATGAACCAACTGAAAAATTTTAAACTCCCAGCAATTGTGCTTTAATTGCCTTAATTAGACAACAGTTCCCCTGTCTTCTTTCCTTAGCCTTACTAAAGTTAACAGTATCAGATCTCAACAAAGAGTTAAACCAGAGCCTAAACAGGGGCAAAGCATGTGCAGTGCTCACCTTGGGCTAAAAGATGAGGGGCACAGAGAAAGTACATACAATATGCATGTACTATCCCAAACATGCCATGGCATTACCAAAAAGGACATGTTTCTATAATTTTTAACTGAATGAAGTTTCAAACTTCATGTGGTACAGCTACCAGGGGAAGAGGGAGGAATGGGGTGGAGGGCAGCATAATTTTATAATCTTGCCTCAGGCACAAAATTAACTAGGTACAGCTATGAGCAAAATGCTCAGGAATTAAACATGCAATCCTTTTCAAGCTTGTTTCTATTGAAGGGGTACCATCTTCTCTTGCTATACTACAAGGTTAAAATAATTCTTATTGTTGAACTGTTGAGAGAGACAGTGCAACACATTTCTTTCACCTCGTTCCCAAATGTCACTTGTTCATTTACATATCTTATTTCAGCATCTTTGTTTATTGGAACTACCACACCAGTTAACTATACATTTGTGTGTTATATTTATTCTATACATGATTGGTGGATAATTGGAACAAATTTTACCACTGTAATCATAAGATTCTAAAAAAAAGGTGTGATAAAATAAAAATAAAAAAATTACTCGCCCTGTATGCTTTTTTTTTATTTTATTTATTTATTTATTATATATACCTGGGATGAATGTTCCATTTGCAAGACCTGTTCCATTATCACCAAGTTTTGCATCAATGTAAATGCTCCATTCCCCATTTGATGAATGCCACATAACACATATGGAATGCCAAAAACCATCATTTGCTGTAATGTCTGTCACAATGCGTTCACCATTCACATACAAGACGAAACTGAAACATAATTTAAGAGATCAGTCATAATTCTTATAATAAAACCAACTAGATGCACTAATTTCTCAAATTTATTTTGGAATAAAACTCTACATTTTCAGACAGTTCCTCTGTCCATCATCAGGAGTTTTTCACTGTACACACAACAATGATATGACATATACCATTGCTGTGTGTACAGTGAAAATCTCCTGATGATGGACAGAGGAACTGTCTGAAACATGCAGAGTTTTATTCCAAAAATAAATTTGAGAAATTAGAGCATCTAGTTGGTTTTATTAGAAGACTTTATCATGCTACATGGTCACCTGAACATCAAAATCAGTTATAGCTGTTTGTCACAAATAAATATACAAATTCAGATAACGTCCTGACATCCCTGTTGCAACCAAAGACATTAATTTTGACTGTCTGTACATTCAGGTACCATACCAAATAAAAAATAAAAATATACAAATAAAATAAAGAAGAAAACAAGCCAGTGTCATGGTTTAGGGTGTTAGATGCTGACTTTCTACCATGGAGCCTTAGATTTAGTTCGAGGCAATTTCATGTAATATTTGTGGCGGAAAGCGTGACAATGCAGCAGGTACTTCAATGAATTTTTTCTGTATTCTAAGTCACTCATCATTCCACCACTGCCCCATATTATCCCTTAGCCGCCGAAAGACATATATATATATGTCGTGCAGTGAGCCCTTTAAATGGCCGAACGGCCATTAAAGTGGACCGGGGGGGGGG
>Ga0123352_10004029_pt1 | contig 21513 bp, 24 predicted proteins | sample TergutLab28metaG_FD_89700 | JGI IMG/M metagenome (GOLD analysis project Ga0123352, IMG submission 89700) | Labiotermes labralis P1 segment gut microbial communities from Petit-Saut dam, French Guiana - Lab288 P1 | ecosystem: Host-associated > Arthropoda: Insects > Digestive system > Gut ...
ATAGACCGAGGACTTGACCTATTTTGCGTGCTTTACTTCTTTTTAATGTTTTGCTTTGAACTCACTTCGTTCTTTGCTTAACCTCTTTTTCTTCTTCTGTATTCGGTTTTTTGGGTTTGGATTCCTGTAATTCTCTAAAATTATATCATTGATATTTTTTAAAACGAATAATACTCAATAAAATAGAAGAAAATAAGAAGTGTGGATTAACCTATACTGAACCAACAATGAACTGCTCTTAGCAGTTACTTGTTCACTTTCCACTATTAGTTATTCACTATCCCTTCTCTTTCCTCGATAGCTCAGCGGTAGAGCATCCGGCTGTTAACCGGAGGGCCGTAGGTTCAAATCCTACTCGGGGAGCTAAAAGCCGTCATTAGCAAATGACGGCTTTTATTTATTGCAAGTTATCTTAAAATATCGCCCTTGGGCGCACTCCATTGCAGTGCGCTATTTTTATCTCATCGCTTCCTGACTGCCAAGAAGCGGCATAAGGTGTATAACCATCATACCATGCCACAAACTGTATTCCTTGTCCTCCGCCTGTAAATGTTGTATCTATGGCAAATTTGCCGCCGTTGTATGTCCCATATACTTCCACGCTCGTCGCACTGACTTCAAAGGTCGTTACAGCCGCACCTGCTAAGTCAAAGTCAGCAATAAAGCTGCTAAGCACTATATCATCAGAAAGGTTCGGAATTTCTGATATCCCCGCCCACCAAATTTGAGCGGCACTTCGAACTGCTTGAGCTGATTGCCCTGCTTCTAACATATACGAAGATTCTTCTACTTGAGGTTGCGGTTCATCCTCTTGTGGTAACGTTTCAGTAATTGGAGCTTCGATGTGCTCAGGTTCACATGTTGTATAAGGCTCAGGTGCTGTGGTGATAGATATGTCCTCATATGAAATCTGTTCGGGCACAAGCGGTTCAAGCTCCTCCTCGTAGGCATCAGGCTCAGGGCTATAATCAGGTAGTGGCTGTAGTGTAGAAACTCTTGGAGGCTCAGTTATAGGCGGCGACTCGGGCTCTAACTCTAATTGCTCTGCCAAATAAATATCTACCGTGTCTCCCTCAACAATTGTACGTTCACCATAAATTAATATAATGACTAAAATTAGGGAGATAAAAAGAGCGAACACTATTGATACAGTGGTTGCAAAACGAGCAAATCGCTTTTTTGCTTGCCTTTTTCTGTCTATAAACATTCTTTGCATATAACTCACTTCCATATTTTAACTTTTTTATATCATAGAGTATTGCCAAATTATTTAAATTTATAGCTATATTTGTTCAAAACAGCAACAGAATAAATTTTGTTATATTTTGTCGATTCCTTTTAGTTCTCAACTGTAAGTAGACATGCTATAATTAATATGGAAATAAATGTAAATATATCCTGGAGGTAGACAAAAATGAAAATTCGATCCTTTAGCGGAGGAATACATATAGCACAGTTCAAGGAATTTACATATAACAATCTTGTTAAAAAAGTGATGCCAATTAGAGATCAAGAAATGATTTATCCTATGTCTCAACATATAGGTGAGCCTTGTGTTCCTATAGTTAAAATAGGCGAATCAGTATTTGAGGGACAAAAAATTGCGGATAGTAATTTCTTTATTTCTTCACCTATTCACTCATCTGTTTCCGGAACAGTTATAGATATTAGGGATATTTTAATGCCATCGGGTTTTAATTGCAAAGCCGTAGTAGTCAAAAGTGACGGTATGCAAAATCCGGGCGGGCTTATGCATATTGAGAGAGAGATAAATCGATTATCCAAGGAATGCATACTTGAGAAAATCAAAGATGCAGGTATAGTTGGTCTAGGGGGGGCTGGATTTCCAACCCATATTAAGTTAAATCCTCCGTCTGATAAAAAGATTGACTATATAATAGCAAACGGAGCAGAATGTGAGCCGTATCTTATATCAGACCACTCACTGATGCTTGAGCAGGCAGACAAGCTTATCGAGGGGCTGCGCATAATTATGTCATTACACAAAGGTGCAAAGGGGATTATAGCTGTTGAGTCAAATAAACCGGATGTTATTCGTCTTCTTGAATCAAAATGCCGGGATATTCTTAATATAGAAATAGCCGTTCTGAGCACGAAATACCCCCAAGGTTCTGAACGGCAGATAGTGTACTCTTGCATCGGTAGGGAAGTTCCTTTAAATGGGTTTCCTATGGATGTTTGTTGCATTGTTATTAATGTTGCGACGATTGCAGCAATTCATGATGCTGTATTGAGAAGCCGTCCGCTTTTAAGTCGTATTGTGACAATAAACGGCAATTCAGTTGTTAAAAATGGCAGCTATAGAGTTTTATTAGGTACGCAGCTTAAAGATCTTTTAGATGCAACCGATAACTCAAACATTGATTCCACATGCAAAATAATAAGCGGCGGACCAATGATGGGTCAAGCTATCTTTGACATTAACACTCCGGTAGTTAAGACTTCATCTGCTTTTTTATTTTTTGAAAAACAGCAATCAGAAGCTCTCCCTGAGCAAGCTTGCATTCGTTGTGGGAGATGCGTAAGTGTATGTCCTATGGATCTCATGCCGCTTTTTCTTAACATGGATGTTTATAATGATAACATTGAGCGTTTCAAGAAGGGCAGGGGATCAGATTGTATTGAATGCGGAAGCTGCTCATATGTATGCCCTTCAGGTCGGCATCTTGTGCAGTCGATTTCCGTTGGAAAAACATCATGAATCTAGCTAAAAAATTGATAACGCCATCCCCGCACATACGCACTGAAACAACAACGCAAAAAATAATGGCAGATGTTATTATTGCGCTGTTGCCCGCTGTTTTTGCCGGGATATATTTTTTCGGAATTCGTGCAGGATTTATCATGCTTTTATCAGTATTTGTCGCTGTTACAGCCGAAGCTGCCTATCAACGCTTAACAAAACAGCCTGTAGCAGTTTGGGATTTATCAGCTGTTATAACAGGTTTATTATTAGGAATGAATCTTCCTTCCTCCGTTCCTGTTTGGATACCTGTTGTTGGAAGCTTTTTTGCGATAATTGTTGTTAAACAGCTTTTTGGCGGGATTGGTCAAAATTTTATGAACCCTGCTCTTGCTGCAAGAGCGCTGCTGCTTGCATCATATCCTGTTGAGATGACATCATGGACTGAGCCTGTTAGAAATATATTCAATTCGGGTGTAGATGCCGTAACAACCGCAACTCCGCTTGCGCTTTTAAAAGATGGCAGCTTTTCCCCGGCGTTAGATGATTATTATGCTGTTTTTTTTGGCAATATAGGTGGCTCTATCGGAGAAACATCAGCGATTGCTCTTATAATAGGCGGTGTATATCTTCTTCTTAAAAAGGTAATAACCTGGCATATTCCGTTTGCATTTATAACAACGGTATACTCTTTGACATTCTTTATTGGCAGAGACGTCGCAATGAGCGGATACCCGCTTTATGAGATATTAGCAGGAGGCTTGTTGCTTGGAGCTATATTTATGGCAACTGATTACAGCTCATCACCGATTAAATCAGATGGCAAGCTCATAATGGGGGTTGGATGTGGTGTAATAACGGTAATTATTAGGATTTACGGCGGATACCCGGAAGGGGTTACATACTCCATACTGCTCATGAATTTAGCTGTTCCACTAATTGACAGATATTCTAGCAGGAGGCTAATATGAGCGAAATAATCAAAACAGCGGCGGCATTATTCGTAATAACGCTTGTTGCCGCTATTTTTTTAGCATTTGTCTACGATATAACAAAAGAGCCTATAGCAAGTCAGCGTCAGAATGTAAGAGATATAGCCATGAGAGAGATTTCTCCGGCAGCTTCAAATTTTGAACCATTAGAATTTCCCGGGCAATTTAAAGATAAAATTACTTCGCTTTACTTCGGGATTAATGATGGCGAAACGGTTGGATATATAATCGGCGTATCACCGAGAGGTTATAGCGGCAAAATCGACATGTTGATTGGGATAGATACCGACGGGGTGATAACAGGCGTGAAAATTGTACAGCATACAGAAACACCGGGACTTGGTGCGAGGGTGACCAATGAAGAATTTATTGGTCAGTATACCGGGCGATCCGGGTTTTTGAGCATTGTTAAAATACCATCGGAAGAAAATGAAATTCAAGCGATCACAGCGGCAACGATAACAGGAAACGCAGTTACGCAGGGTGTTAACGATGCTTTGGAGTTTTTCAAGCAACATTTAGCAGAGGATGTCGATAGAGAATGAAACCGTTAGCAGTGATGAAAAGAGGTTTAATAGATGAAAACCCAACTTTTGTCCAAGTTGTTGGGATGTGCCCGGTTCTTGCTGTTACAACATCTGTAATCAACGGTGCAGGAATGGGAATTGCAACAACCGCTGTCTTGGCATCATCAAATTTAGTTGTTTCAATCATTCGAAACTTTGTCCCCAATAAAGTTCGTATTCCTTGTTATGTGGTTATAATAGCGAGCTTTGTTACGATTATACAACTTCTTCTTGAGGGATTTTTACCAACGCTTAACAGTGCGCTTGGTATATTTATTCCGCTTATAGTTGTAAATTGTATTATACTTGCACGAGCGGAGGCATTCGCTTCTAAAAATAGCCCTTTTTTATCATTTGTTGACGGACTTGGAATGGGGCTTGGTTTTACAGCGGCTCTTTGCGTAATAGGTGCAGTAAGGGAGTTTTTTGGTACTGGTTCTATTATGGGTGTCAATCTTTTGCCTGTAGATTTTCCAAGAACTATTTTAATGATTTTACCGCCTGGCGCATTTTTAACGTTGGGTTTTTTAATGGCAGGGCTTGGTTATTTAACAAGCAGACGAAAGGAGATACATAACTGATGCCGTTATTTTTGTTATTTATGAGCGCAGTTTTGGTTAATAACTTCGTTCTTTCAAGGTTTCTTGGCATTTGCCCATTTCTTGGCGTTTCAAAAAAGATAGAAACAGCATTTGGCATGGGTGTTGCTGTTACATTCGTAATGATTTTGTCATCTGCGGCTGCATACATTGTTTATGAAAAAATGCTTGTACCATTTGATCTTCGATATTTGTACAACATATCCTTTATTTTGGTCATAGCCGCATTAGTCCAACTTGTTGAAATGTTTATTAAAAAATCAAGCCCGACACTTTATCAATCACTTGGGATTTATCTGCCGCTTATAACAACGAACTGCGCTGTTTTAGGTGTTGCAGTTATAAATATGGATAGCGATTACAATCTTATAAGCGCCCTTGTAAACAGCGCAGGCGCAGCAATTGGGTTTACTTTAGCAATAGTCCTTCTTGCGGGTATACGTGAAAGAACCGAATATAGCAACGTTCCGAAGCATTTTAGAGGGCTTCCAATAACGCTTATAACGGCAGGGCTGATGTCAATTGCATTTTTAGGTTTTGCAGGCTTGTGAAAGGTATGGTTCGATGGAAATTAACATAACTGCGATCTTGCTTGCAGTCGCAATCATCAGTGGCCTTGGACTTCTGTTGGGGCTTGGGCTAGGATATGCTGGGGAAAAATTTGAAGTTGAAGAGAACCCCAGGATAAGTGAAATAATGTCAGCGTTACCCGGAGCAAACTGTGGAGGATGCGGTTACTCTGGCTGTGAAGCGTTTGCTACTGCAGTTTTAAGCGGTGATGCAAATGTTGATAGCTGTGGCGTAAACAGCTCTGAAAATGTGAAAAAAATATTTGATATAATTGGGATTAGCCTAAATTTTAAAGACCGGCAAATCGCATATATAAAATGTGTGGGGAATTTTTTAAACAGCAGTTATAAATATGATTATTACGGCATGGAAGATTGTAGAGCTATGATTAAACTGGCAGGCGGAGCAAAGGCTTGCAGTTACGGCTGTTTAGGCGGAGGGAACTGTGTTAGGGCTTGTACGTTCGAAGCAATTGAAATAAAAGACGGTTTGGCAATTGTCAATATGGAAAAATGTACAGCTTGCGGAATATGTATTAAAAAATGTCCCAGAAGCCTTATCGGTCTTAAACCTTATAAAATTTCGGTAAGTATTTGCTGCAATTCAGCCGACCTAGGTAAGATTGTGAAATCATTTTGTAAAGTCGGTTGTATTGGCTGTAAGCTTTGTGTTAGAGCTTGCAAGTTTGAGGCTATTTGTGTTAATGATAATGTTGCGGTTATTGATTATAATAAGTGCAGAGGTTGTAATGTTTGTGTTAAGAAATGCCCGATGGGGGCGATTGTTTTGTCCTTGAAAGCTGATAAGGATTGTGCTAAAGGGTGAAATGAAATTATATTTGGAAGCAATTGTAAATGTATTCGACTCAATTTCAGAATTTGAAAAAGAAGTCATAGATAATGTTATAGAAAAAAGAGCAGATACTAAGCGGCATCTGCTCTTATGACATCTTTAATATTTCAAATCTTAAAGCCCTAGCCCAATCTCTAAAGCCTTGATATTCTTCTCTACCATATCCGCTCTTTTAGCAGGAACGCTCTTTTTAATTGCTTCAACAACAGATTCCTTTTTAGCAAAGCCCGTTTCTTTGAGCATTTTACCCATAAGGACGATATTCGCAAGCCCCGGAAGGTCGTTATCCAACGCAATTTGAGATGCGGGGACATAAAACGCATTAATATCCGTGCGGTCGCTTCTTGCGCTTACAGTCGTGCTGTCAACGACTACAACTGAGCTTGGAGCTGCAGCATCAATGAATTTTGTGAACGAAGGAAGGTTCATTGCGATAAGTACATCAGGTGTATTAACCTGTGGTGAGCCTATCGGTTGGTCAGAAATACATACAGAACAGTTGGAAGTTCCGCCACGCATTTCAGGACCGTATGATGGAAACCAAGAAACTTCCTTGCCGTCGATAAGTCCGGCATATGCTGTTACTTTTCCGGAGAACAAAACGCCTTGACCGCCAAAGCCGGCTATAAGCATGTTATAACTTCTTCCCATAATTATTTGCCCTCCTCTGATTTATCTTTGAAAACGCCGAGCGGATAAACCGGCATCATGTTTTCTCTTAACCAATCAAGTGATTCAACAGGAGTAATGCCCCAGTTAGTCGGGCAGGTTGAAAGAACTTCTATAATAGAATATCCTTTGCCGTCAACTTGATTTTGGAACGCTTTTTTGATAGCTTTTTTTGCAGCGGTCACATTTTTAACGCTGTCAACAGAAACACGTTGTGCAAGCGTTACACCATCAAGTGTTGCAAGCATTTCACATACTTTCATCGGCATTCCCGCAATCTTTACATCACGACCATATGGAGAAGTTTGCGTAACCTGACCGGGTAGTGTAGTAGGGGCCATTTGCCCGCCTGTCATGCCGTAGATTGCGTTATTTATGAAAATAACAGTTATATTTTCACCTCTGCCTGCTGCATGAATTGTTTCAGCAGTACCGATAGCCGCAAGATCGCCGTCTCCTTGATATGTAAAAACAACACATTCAGGTCTTGCACGCTTTAAGCCTGTTGCAACAGCAGGAGCTCTTCCGTGAGGTGCTTGAATCATATCGCAGCTAAAGAAATCGTATGCTAAAACCGAGCATCCAACAGGAGAAACACCGATTGCATTTCCTTCTATGTCAAGTTCGTCAAATACTTCTGCGATAATTCTATGCACTATACCGTGGGTACACCCTGGGCAATATGTTAAAACTTTGTCTGTAAGTGCGTTTGGTTTTTTGAAAACAACTTCCATTATTTCGCACCTCCCATTACTTCTTTTATCTTAGCTAAAACTTCAGCAGGCGTAGGAACAATGCCGCCTGTGCGTCCGTAAAAATCAATCGGTTTAGATCCTTCAAGTGCAAGGCGAACATCTTCAACCATTTGCCCCATGCTCATTTCAACAACCATAAATCTCTTTGTTTTCTTCGCTTGTTCTTGGATAATTTTTGAAGGGAATGGCCAAAGAGTTATCGGACGGATCAGTCCGACTTTAAGACCTTCTTCACGAGCTAAGTTCATAGCACTTGTAGCAACGCGAGCAGATGCACCATATGCAACTATCGTAAGTTCAGCGTCATCAGTATTAATACACTCAGCTGCCGCTTCTGTTTCTTTTATTTGGTCGTATTTTTTATAACGTTCTTGAACCTTTTCTTCCAAAATTGCTGCTTGTAAGAAAAGTGAATTTACAATATTTTGAGGTCTTTTATGGTTATGACCTGTAAGTGCCCAATCTTTTTGAACAGGAGATGCACTGCTTGCTGATAAGGAAACAGGTTCCATCATTTGCCCAAGCATACCATCGGCTAAAATCATAACCGGCATACGATATTCATCAGCTTTATCAAATGCTTTGATTGTATAGTCAACCATTTCTTGGATAGTTGAAGGAGCATAAACAAGAATACGGAAATCGCCGTGTCCTGTTGCTTTTGTTGCTTGGAAATAGTCAGCCTGTGAAGGTTGAATACCGCCGAGACCCGGTCCGCCTCTTTGAATATTTATAATAACGCAAGGAACATCCGAACCTGCTATGTATGAAATACCTTCGCCTTTAAGACTTATGCCGGGGCTTGATGATGATGTCATAACGCGCTTTCCTGTTGCTGAAGCACCAAGAACCATGTTAATAGCCGCAACTTCTGATTCTGCTTGAAGGCAAAGACCATCAACTTGGGGCATGCGCTTTGACATATGTGCAACAACCTCATTTTGAGGGGTTATAGGATAACCGAAGAATAGGCGGCATCCCGCTGCTATAGCAGCTTCTGCCAAAGCTTCGTTACCTTTCATTAAAACTCGTTCAGCCATTTTTTCACTACCTTTCTACAATAATAGCGCAATCGGGACACATAACAGCGCATAGCGTGCATCCTGTGCATTTGCTTTCATCTGTAACGCCTGAAGGGTGATATCCCTTACTGTTGATAACATTCGGATCACAAAAAACAATTTTTTGCGGGCAAGCGGTTGTACAAAGTTCGCAGCCCTTGCATCTTTCAGTATTGACGGTCATTCTTCCCATCTTTATCCTCCTTAGATGATGTAATAATGGTCTTTTGGGGCTATTTTTCCCAAGGCTTTTTGACATGTATTGAAACGGGCATCATGTTCGCAATTTTGCCTTCAGTTTCTTTCACAATATGCTCAGGAACTGTTGTAAACGAAAGGGGCAGCCCTGTCAGTTCCGAAACTTTTTGTGCAAAAGGCAAGCTTGCAAATATGTCATCCGCTTTTGTCCAATTTGAAAGATGAGAGTTGTTTATTATCCCGGTTGATTTAAGCCTTGAAGCTCTTTCAATCTCCGGCAAAAGTTCAGCGGCTCTCTCCGCATCTGTAGTCAAAATTCTATATTTGTTGATTACATAAAAAAAGGAATAATCATAACGCTTGATAGCTTTTGCTATTGTCCCAAGCGCTGTTGATCCGGAATCATCTCCGCCAACATCGATTATTGCCCTTTCGCAATCGTCTGAAAATATTGAATTAATTTCCGACGGAAGCGACGGATGGTCTAAGTTAGATGCTGCAAATTGAGGGGAAATCAGCCGAATACCTTCTGCTTCAATCTCAGTTTTGTACTCAGAAGATACAAAATAAGGATTGACCACATCCATGTCAACCAAAGACACCTTCTCTCCCATTTGTCTGTACTTATATGCAAGATTAATTGAAACATTGGTTTTTCCAACGCCGTAATGTCCGCATATTATTACTATTTTTGGTAAATCCTTTAACAAAAAACCACGTCCGATAATTTTGTTCATAAGATATATAATCATAAAACTTATGCCATAAATTATTATACTTTAAAGGGTTTAGTATGTCAACAGGCATAAGCTTTTGTTTGACATTAGTTTTACCCATTTGCAGTTGAACTGCATCACAGCCATTCATCAATTCCGCTGTGCTTAATGTTTGCATTTCAGTCATTAGAATGATATAATATGTTGAAAAATGGACACGCAAGGAAAGGAGAAGTTTATAATGGGCTTAATAAGAGCGGCTATAAGTGGTGCAAGAAGCACCATGAGGGATCAATGGATTGATTTTTTTGTTTGCGATTCAATACCCGAAAACACTCTTATGATTAAAGGTATAAAACAAAACAGCAAAGGGATCAACCAGGGGTCTGACAATGTAATTGCTAATGGTTCGGGAATCGTTGTATCTGCAGGGCAATGTGTAATTATTACAGAGCAGGGTGCAGTCGTGGAATTGGTGGCAGAACCTGGAGAGTTCACTTGGGAATCCGGTGGTGAACCGTCAATTTTCCACGGTGGGCTCGGCAGCGGAATTCTCGGTTCATTTAAGACAATGGGCAGACGTATCGCCAGAGGGGGCGAAACCGGACGGGATCATCGCGTTTATTATGTGAACATTAAAGAGCTTCATGGCAGTAAGTTTGGCACTGCCCAACCAATTCCATTCAGAATTTTAGACCCCGACACAGGGTTTAGAATTTCAACAACTGTTAGATGCAACGGTGCGTACTCATGGAAAGTGGCAGACCCGATTAAGTTTTTTACGAATATTGCGGCAAACATCACCGAAGATTTTAAGGTCGAGAGACTTGCAGGTCAAATGAAATCTGAATTTATGGCTGCACTTCAACCATCGTTTGGTGCATTAGCACAGAAAGGGCTTTTACCGGACGAGTTAACCTTACATACACTAGAGCTGGCAGAGGAACTTAACAAGAACCTTACAAACAAATGGGGGGAATTGAGAGGATTTGAAGTAGTAAGTATTGCGCTTAACTCAATCACCACCCCGGACGAAGTAAACGACAAGCTGAACGAGCTCCAAATGAAAAAGCTGTATGCAAATAATCCCAATATGTTGGCAGCACGTATGGGAGCGGCTCAAGCCAATGCACTGGAAGGTGCAGCAAACAACCAAGGCGGCATGGGTGCAATGGGTGCGTTTATGGGTATTGGCATGGCACAAAATGCAATGCCGCAAAACCCATTGATGATGGCGGGTGGACAGCAAGCCCAAGCTTCTGCGACCCCTGCCGGATGGATATGTGCCTGTGGACACGGTGGTAACACTGCAAGATTCTGCGGTGGATGCGGTCAACCACAACCCGCCTCCCCATCGACAGGATGGGTCTGTGTTAACTGCGGACACGCAGGCAACACCGCTCGTTTTTGTGGAGGATGCGGTCAACAGCAGGTATCGGCAAGTTGGACATGTGCCTGTGGATTTGCAGGTAATACAGCAAAATTCTGTGGCGAATGCGGTCAACCGCAAGCATAATAATATCAAAACAACAGGAGGGTGATAAAATGTTAGGACGTAGAGGCAGGAATAGCGGAGGAAATTCTCTTGCAAGGGGCATTAAAAAGGGTGTCGGTATAGGAATTGGCATGAATATTGCAAACAGTTTGGCAAATATAACTCAGAATCAGCAAGATATCAATCCACAACAACAAGGGTGGCAGTGTGGGTGCGGACAGGTCGGGAATGCTGGAAACTTCTGCTCTGCATGTGGCAACCAACAAGGAGCACCCCAACAAGCAACACCTGCTCCGCAACAAAATGCGTCTCCTGCAACGACAGCAGCAGGTGGTTTTGGTTTTCTTGATAGGCTAGCGGGTTCTGCTGAGAAAATGATGGATGCCACGACTGACCACATTAAGAGTGCCAATATTGGCGAATGTGAATTTTGCGGATCAAAAATTAGCCAAGGGGATAAAGTTTGTTCTTCTTGTGGTGGTACATTTTAGTGTCTTTAGCTATTTGAAATGCTGAGTGGATTTAATCTCAGTCAAGTGCTTTTCGAAGATATTTTGTTTGAAAACAAAAAATCCTCAATTTTATACGGTTACTTCGTGTAAAATTGGGGATTTATACATGTTTTGGAAATATAAAGTCGCAACACTCCGTTGGGGAAACCCCAAAAACCCCCGAAAATTGCTCTGCAATTTTATGCCATAAACTACCATTGCCATATCTACTGATCCCGTAAACGAACTACCCGAAAACTTACCACCGGGCGATGATCAGCCAAACCTGCCGCCAAGTAATGGTTCTCTAGCGGAAAGCAATGCAGGTTGGGTAGAACTTGATGAATACGGCGCTCCTATTGGCACATGGACTTGGAAGCCGGATGAAGAAATGTGGATTTTTAACCCTATAGCTCCTTTAGCCGCTATGCCTCAAACAGGTTTAGTAAACATGGCAGCTATACTTCAATCATCAAATAGAGAAGATTTTTTTGCATAACAGGTTGATAAATTGCAAGCTTTAGTATAAAATGTAAATGAATGAAGTTCTAATACAATAAACCATGAAAAGGCTGGTGCAAACATGAGCGGCAAAGCAATTAAGATAACAGATACTACCCTCAGAGATGGGCAGCAATCCCTTATTGCAACACGCATGACAACGGAGCAAATGCTTCCCATTCTTGAAAAAATGGACAATGTAGGCTTCTATGCCCTGGAAGTATGGGGCGGGGCTACATATGATGCTTGCCTTAGATTTTTAAATGAAGACCCTTGGGAAAGGCTCGACAAAATTCGTGCCATTTGCAAAAAAACAAAGCTCCAAATGCTTTATAGAGGTCAGAATATGTTAGGGTATAGATCTTATTCTGATGATTTAGTCAGCGGATTTATGGAATGTGCTATTGAACATGGTATTGATATAGTAAGGGTTTTTGATGCCCTTAATGACCCAAGAAACCTTGAAGTGGCGATAAAAGCAATAAATAAAGCCGGTGGGCACGCTCAGTCTTGTATTTCATATACAATAAGTGATGTCCATACAATCGAATATTTTGCAAATTATGCTAAAACGCTTGAGTCTTTGGGCTCAGACTCGATATGTATAAAAGATATGGCAGGTCTTTTAGTGCCAAACACAGCAACTAAGCTTGTTAAAGCGGTTAAAGAAGTTACAAAATTACCGCTTCATATTCACTGCCACTGCACGAGCGGTCTTGCAGATATTACGTATATACGGGCAATTGAAGCCGGAGCAGATGCGGTTGATACAGCAATGTCTCCTTTTGCGCTCGGAACTTCACAGCCGGCAACAGAAGTTATCACAGAAGTTTTAAGAGATACCGAATATGATACAAAGCTTGACAAAAACCTTTTACTTGAAATATGCGATTATTTCAGACCAATGCGTGAAGAAGCTATAGCAAGCGGACTTTTAGATACGAAGGTTTTAGGCGTTGATATTTCAGCTCTTGTTTATCAAGTGCCCGGAGGAATGCTTTCAAACCTTATTTCACAGCTTAAGCAGCAAAACGCAATTGATAGGTTTCAGGAAGTTCTTAAAGAAATCCCAAGAGTACGTGCAGATCTTGGATATCCGCCGCTTGTTACACCAACAAGCCAAATAGTAGGAACTCAAGCATTCCTTAACGTAATGGCGGGAGAAAGATATAAAATGGTTTCAAACGAAACAAAAGATATCGCAAGAGGTATGTATGGTCAAACTCCATCGCCTATAAGTGATGAAATACGTAAGAAAATAATCGGCGACGAAATACCTATAACAGTTCGCCCTGCTGATCTTCTTGAGCCGGAATTTGAAACTATGAGACAAGAAATTAAAGCATATGCGGAATCAAGGGAAGATGTTTACTCCTATGCGATGTTCCCAAAAGTTACTGAAGAATTTTTGAAAAACAGATTTGCGGCAAAGCATAAAATTGATTTAAATCATTTGGAAAACAATGATGGCGCATATCCTATGGGATAAAAATTTACAGGATATAAAGGTACGAGGTGAGTTTTATGAAAAAAAAGCATCCAATTCTGGATTATTTTAGCTATATAGCCGGTTTTGCGATAAGTGCTGCTTTTGTTATAGCAGTTATATATTTTATCGTTCAATTTGCACTTAATGGCTACGATCTTGGTGTAGGGTTTTCATCGTTTACACCGGCTGTTGACAGTGAAGGTCAACCGATAAATATTACGTTGACTATTGAGGAAAATACCTCTGTTTTAGAAGTGGGGCGGATTCTCGAAAGAAGCGGGCTTATAGCAAATGCTTATATTTATGCCCTTGAGCGATTGTTAAACGGGGCGGCTCAACCGTTTCCCGGTGGAACGTTTACTCTTAATACAGGCATGAATCAAAATGAAATTTCTCGTACTTTACGTGGGTTTGACACCGTTACAAGCGATATTACAATAACTATCAGAGAAGGTTGGACAGTTCAAAACATTGCTGACTATCTGGAATCCAGAGATATTGTAACCGCAGAAGAATTTATGTATGCGGCTGATCATGGTCATTTTGAATTTGACTTTATAAGAGCTATACCTATGCCATACGGACGCCAGAACAGGCTTGAAGGATATCTGTTTCCTGACACATATCGTATAGGTGCTAACTTTACTTCAACACAAATAATAAACAGGATGCTTGCAAGGTTTGACGAGATTTATGATAACGAACTTAGAAGGCGTACAGAATATTTAGGGATGACAATTGATGATGTAATCAAGAAAGCATCTATAATCGAAATGGAAATCAGAGTTCCACATGAACGTGAACTTGCATCAGCGGTTATCCATAACCGCCTTGCTATTGATATGCGGCTTCAAATGTGCTCAACGGTCTTATATGTTTTAGATGTTAGGCGGGCTTGGCTTCTGTTGTCTGATCTTGAAACAGAATCGCCGTATAATACGTATTTGCATAATGGTTTGCCGATAGGTCCTATCGCAAACCCCGGAGCGGCATCTATAAGAGCTGCCCTTCATCCTGCTGATGTTGATTATCTATTCTTCGTTGTTAGGGATGAGGAAACAGGTGAGCATTACTTCACTAATAACCACGATGATCATCTTAGGGCGCAAGCTGAATTTGGTCAGAGGTTTTAAGAGGCAATGAATGACAGCGGTTTTCTGGTAGATTATATTAATAGCATACACCCTTCCCTTGATGGTATTTTAGGTGTGATTCAAAAAGATGCTGAGGAAAGAGGCGTGCCAATAATAGACCCGATAACAGTGCGTTTTATCAGCACTGTATTAAGCTTAAAGAGGCCTAAAGATGTTCTTGAAATAGGCTGTGCAATCGGGTTTTCAGCAGGGCTTATAAGTAAATACCTGTCTGAAGGCGGTCATATAACAACGATAGATCGATATGATATAATGATAGCCGAGGCAAAGCGCAACTTTGAAAAGCTTGGTATAACAAAAAAAGTAACCTTACTGGAAGGAAACGCAACGGATATACTCCCCGAACTTTCGGGGAGTTATGATTTTATATTTTTAGATGCCGCTAAAGGTCAGTATTTGCAAATGCTTCCTGACTGTATGCGGCTTTTAAAAAGCGGAGGTATTTTTATAGCCGATGATATACTTCAAGGCGGGCGTATTGCTAAAGACAGGCTTGAAGTACCTAAAAGGCAGCGGACGATTCATACTAGGCTTCGGTTGTTTTTGGAGCAGATTGCTAATTACGAAGGTGTTGAGGCTAGTATTTTACCGTTTGATGATGGAGTTTTGTTTGCTTGTAAGAGGTAAAATCTGACCATGTTCTAAAGATCACTAGATTACCTGATGACCACGATGAGGAATTAATAAATGAAAAAACCTGAACTATTAGCCCCTGCGGGGGATTTAGAAAAGCTTAAATTTGCAATAACCTATGGTGCGGATGCCGTTTATTTTGGCGGGCATAGCTTGGGGCTTCGTGCAAAGGCAAAGAATTTTACAACGGAAGAAATGGTGGAAGGAATTAAATTTGCGCATGATAACAGCTGTAGGGTTTTTGTAACCGTTAACGTTCTTGCTCATAATGACGACCTTATTGATATTGGCGGTTATTTGCGGTCGCTGCAAGAAATAGGTGTAGATGCGCTTATAATATCTGACCCAGGTATTCTTGAAGCCGCAAAAGAAGCTGTTCCTGAAATGGAGCTTCATTTAAGCACACAGGCTAATTGTACAAACTATAAAAGCGCATCCTTTTGGCATAAGCAAGGAATAAAGCGTATCGTGCTTGCGCGGGAGCTGTCTTTTAATGAGATAAAGGAAATACGTGATAAAACACCTAAAACTTTAGAGCTTGAATCATTCGTTCACGGTGCAATGTGTATGTCATACTCTGGACGGTGCTTGTTAAGCAACTATATAACAGACAGAGATTCAAATCGCGGGGCATGTTCACAGCCTTGCCGTTGGAAGTACGGGCTTGTTGAAGAAAGCCGCCCGGATGAAGTTTTCCCTGTTTTTGAAGATGATAGAGGAACTTTTATACTGAACTCAAAAGACCTATGTTTGATAGGTCATATACCGGCGTTATTGAATTCCGGGGTGGAAAGTCTTAAAATTGAGGGACGCATGAAAACTGCGTATTACACCGGCGTAACCGTAAAAGCATATAGAGAAGCGATAGATGATTTCTTTACCGACCCGGAGCTGTATAAAAGTAAAATTGATTATTATATGTCGGAAGTCTCAAAATGCAGCCATAGAAGCTTTACAACCGGGTTTTATCTTGGTAATGAGGGCAATAGACAGAAATATGAAACTAGTTCATATATCAGAAACTATGATTTTGTTGCAGTGGTGCTTGGCAGGGACGAAGAGTCAGGGTTAACTTTTATTGAACAACGGAATAAATTCATTTGTGGAGAAGGACTTGAAATTATTTCACCAAACAAGCACGGTTTTGAAACAGTAAAAATTACTGAGATGTACAATGAACAGATGGTAAGAGTATGTGAAGCACCTCATCCGCAACAAAGGCTTTGGGTAAGACTAGATGAAGAAGCAGTTGAATTTTCTATGATAAGAAAGCAGTATTCGTAAGTGGATAGGAGTTGACTCAATATGGCATTTCGAAAATTAACTAACTGGAGTGATCCTATTTTTCGAAAAAAAAGCCGGGCTGTTGAAAAATTTGATGAACGGTTGTGGATTTTGCTAGGCGATATGCGAGATACTCTTGCTAAAGTAAATGGCTACGGTTGCGCAGCGGTTCACGTTGGTATTTTGCGTAGAGTTGTTGTGGTTAATGATGGGAGCGGAGTAATTGAACTAATAAACCCTGAAATTATTAAATCAAGCCCAGAAACGCAAGACTCAATAGAAGGCTCAATAGCACCGGACTCGCCGGCAGGACATGTTATCAGACCAAAAAGTGTAACAGTATCGGGTTTCGATCGGAATGGGGGATCAATAACAGTTAGCGGTGAAGGCTTTCTTGCGGCTACGCTTTGTCATGAGATTGATCACCTCGACGGGATTTTATTTTCAGATAAATTTGTAAAACAAGAAAGTTGATAATCCTTTTAACTCATCTAATATATCTTTGAATTCAGCCTTTTAGGCTTGTCCTTGTTGTATTTTGTGAGCCACGAGAATTAACTTTCTTGCAGCTCATTTTTTATATGAACGCGGAGGACAAAAAGATGTCATTAATAAACATTGTAGACTTGACTTTTGCTTACGACGGCAGTTATGACAACATTTTTGAAAACGTCAGTTTCCAGATAAACACTGATTGGAAGCTAGGCTTTACAGGTAGAAATGGAAAAGGTAAAACTACTTTTTTGAATCTTTTGCTTGGGAAATATGAATACAGCGGAAAAATAACCGCAAGTGTTAAGTTCCAATACTTTCCTTATGATGTAACCGATAAAACTAAAGCCACAAGAGAAGTTATTGAAGAAATATGCCCATTATATCAAAATTGGGAGCTTATGCGGGAATTATCACTTCTTGAAGTTAAAGAAGAGGTGCTTATGCGCCCGTTTAATACTTTATCAAACGGAGAACAAACTAAGATATTGCTTTCGGCATTATTTTTGAACGAGGAGAGCTTTTTACTTATCGATGAGCCAACTAACCATCTTGACATAATTGGTAGAGAAATTGTCAGCCGTTATTTGAACAACAAGTCGGGTTTCATTCTGGTGTCGCATGACAGAGCTTTTTTGGACGGCTGTGTTGATCATATATTATCAATAAACAGGGCAAATATTGAAGTACAACGTGGAAATTTTTCATCATGGTTTGCTAATAAAGAGCGGCAAGACAACTTTGAATTAGCTTCTAATGAGAAATTAAAAAAGGATATAAAAAGGCTGAAACAAGCCGCAAAGCAAAGAGGGGAGTGGGCTGATAAAGCTGAGTCAACAAAAATCGGAAAAGGCAGCATTGGAGTTGAAAAATCAATAGACAGCCGGGCTTATTTCGGTGAAAAATCCCGACGTGCACAGCAGCAAAGAAAAAATCTGGAGCGAAGGCAGCAGGCTGCCCTGGACGATAAATCGAGGCTTTTGAAAAACATTGAACGCTCGGATTCTTTAAAGATTACACAAACGCATTATAACAAACAGCAATATATTCATTTATCAAATGTTAGCATTTTTTATAGTAAAAATAAAATTTGCAGCAACATCAGTTTTGGTGTAGAACAAGGCGACCGTATAGTTTTATGTGGGAAAAATGGCTCGGGCAAATCAAGCATTTTAAAACTTGTATGCTCAAAAGCTAAGGCTATAAATGAGGAAATTTCGTTCACAGGCGATTTAAACGTTGGAAATGGTTTGCAAATATCATATGTGTCGCAAGATACGTCGAATCTTTGCGGCAGTTTAACGAGTTATGCCCTGCAAAATTATATCGACGAAAGTCTATTTAAAGCTATTCTTCGCAAGCTAGGTTTTTCAAGATTACAATTTGAAAAGGACTTAAAAGACTTTAGTGGCGGTCAAAAGAAAAAGGTATTAATTGCCAGGAGTCTGTGTGAAAAATCGCATTTGCTTGTGTGGGATGAGCCGCTTAATTTCATTGATGTTTTGTCTCGTATCCAAATAGAAGAGCTGCTGTTGGAATACAAGCCGACTATCTTGTTTGTGGAGCATGACAGTGTTTTCTGTAATAAAATTGCGACTAAGAGGATAGGTCTAATGCATTTAGAAAAGCTATAGGGGGAAATATCATGTTAAAATCAATAAATATAGAAAAAATCAAAAAAGATGCAGAAGAGTTTTACATGAGCGGTGAATTTTATTGCTCTGAATCAATAGTAGCCTCTATAAGGGAAAACTTAGCCCCGGAAATGCCTGTAGAGCTTATAGCAGCAGCATCCGGATTTCCACTTGGGGTTGGGCGGTCAAAGTGCATGTGCGGGGCAATATCCGGCGCAATAATATGTCTTGGTTATCTTTTTGGCAGAACAAAGCCGTCAGCACCTACAGGGCGTTGTTTAGACTTATCGTACGAGCTGCAAGAAAGCTTTAGAAATAACCATAAAGGGGCATTATGTTGTTCCATTCACCTTAAAGGTCTTGAACTTGGCAGTAAGGAGCATAAAGAGCAATGTGCATCTTTTACAGGTGAAATGGCGGTCAAGACGGCGGAAATTGCGGTGCGTGAATTAGGGCTAATGTTAGAAAATTAGGTTTGCATCAGTTTAAATTTAGAACTAAAAAAGGCAACATGCCGTTTGGACATTTTGCCTTTTTGTAATGAAGGCAACAGGACTTGAACCTGTAACCACCTGACTCATATAATTTAAAAGCCTTATACATAAGCATTTACATATATGCCCCTTAACTTACAAAGTTGTCGTAATTGGTTCGTTGCACCTCTTTACTTTCTAAAGTTTTGTTTTTACACTTACGTAATAAAACGCTTCACAGATTGCAATAAAAGCTCTTTATGTTTATATATTTCATCTATATGATCGAGGGGTATTTTATCGTTATGTATATCGTTTGGAAATATAATTGTTTTTGAAGACTGTTTAAAAACTAATCTGCAAATCCATTTAGTAGGTTTATTATCAAATGTAATACTAAAATAACCGGAAGTGCTTTTGTAGCTAATTCGGCTAGCACTTACTGCCTCAGCCAGTATACCTTTAATCATATAATACGTTTCCATTTCTTCTTCAGTTGCGACAACTCCTGCGTTTTCGGGTTCTGTAATTTCTACTACCGCAGACATCTCCTGTGTATCTACAGGCGTCTTGCCGACCTCTGAGCGAAAAGCGGTTTCAAGTCGTTCATTGATAAGTTCGTTCACAAACTGCATAAAAGAATTTTTAACAGTCGAGCGGAACTTTTCAATGGCAGCTTGTGTCCGAACACCGTCATATACCTTAGACAAGACATATTTAACGAAATCGTCACTAGGCGTTTGATACTCTTCGGCAAGAAGGTTGAGTATGCTGTTAGTATACTTTAACTCCTCGGCGGTAGTTAATATTTCGCCGACATCAAAAGTATCTTTTCTAAATTTAGCTAATTCCTTAAGTGCATGAGCCTTCAAGTCGAGGAGATTGACCTTAAGGAATGGCTTTTTATCTAATTTATTTTGTTCTTCAAGGTCGGTATAAAATAAATATTCGATGCCATTTGTTAATATAGCAAATTTGGCAGGAGTAGAAACGAAATATTTGAAAAGTTGATTAATATGGCTGTCAAGCTTTTCTCCCCAATGTTTACACTCCACAAGTATAGCAGGCTGACCCTGATCCATGATAACGTAATCTACTTTATCCATGTTTTTGCTATTAATATCAGCTGTAAACTCGGCCATGATTTCTCGAGGATCTGTATAGTCATAGCCTAAGGCTCTGAAAAAAGGTAATACAAAGGACATCTTAGTACTTTCTTCAGTAAGAGTTAATTCCTTGGTTTGTTCGATTCTCTTGGCGAGTCTAGCAATTTCCATTTCGAATTCTTTTGACATTCTTAATTCCCCCCTTTTGGATTTTCAATTATTCTACGCCAATTAACAAAATATAGCAACAAAAGTTATCGTTGTAAATGGTGACAAAACAGGTATCCAAAAGGGTGGAGAGAACGTGAATAGATTTAAAGAGCTTAGAATTAGAGAGGGGTTGACTCAACAAAATGTTGCAGATGTCTTCAAAGTTTACCAAACAGCAGTAGTCATGTGGGAAACAAGAGATAATTTGCCAATAGCAACCATACTGTCGAACTCGCTTAACTCTATAACTGCACCATTGACGAACTGCTGTCAGAAGCCGCCACAAGCTAAGCCCCTCTTCGATTCGAAGAGGGGCAAGAGTTGGCATCTATTAGATATTGAAATGTATTTAAAATTTATGGTTAATACCCTTTCCAATGAGCTTTGCTAGAATCACGAAGCCAAGAAAAATCCTCTGAAAATAGTATTTTCAAGGATTTGTTATGGAGAATACCGGACTTGAACCGATGACCTCCTGACTGCCAGTCAGGCGCGCTGCCGAGGTGGTTGGAAACGCTCCCCCAAGAACTTACGCAAACCCTATTTCTGTGGCTTTTATTAAATCATATATTCTCGTTGCTGACAACTGTCAAATTTTCATTTTCAAACTTTGCCATCAGATGAATGGCATTCTATCCACCGTATGACTGGCATTCCCGACAGGCGGATGAATGGCATCCTGCCGCCGAGTGAATGGCATTCTCATAATATCCTTAGAAGTGCAGTTAAAAATAAGATTCATAACTACTATGAAAATGTACCGATTCGCTCATATATTATACTTGCCACCACCATTTATTTGTGCCGATATCAATGCAAGGCTGCTTATCCATGCCCCTCGCTATAAATTCGGGTTTTTGCGGCGGGCA
>Ga0123352_10004030_pt1 | contig 21512 bp, 13 predicted proteins | sample TergutLab28metaG_FD_89700 | JGI IMG/M metagenome (GOLD analysis project Ga0123352, IMG submission 89700) | Labiotermes labralis P1 segment gut microbial communities from Petit-Saut dam, French Guiana - Lab288 P1 | ecosystem: Host-associated > Arthropoda: Insects > Digestive system > Gut ...
CCCCATTCTTGTATTCGTGTCTACAGAATTTAGAACCAAGTTTAAATCGGTTTATGGGTACATTATCTATTTCAAAAATTTTCAAATGATATTATCAAGGATAATAGAAAAAAGACATAGATGGCGAAAAACATACAGAAACGAGAATTAACATGCGTGTACATGCCATTTTTACTAACATAATTAACTATAATTTATTTCCAACTTTTCCCATCTAGTAATAAAGAGGGATAATAGTGTGTGGACTGGATTAATCTGGCTCAGGGTAGGTACCAGTGGTGGGTTCCTGTGGACAGAGTAATAAAACTTGGAGTTTCACAAATACACAAATACCTGAGCAAATATATGTTCCTCAAAAAGAAATCTGTTACATGCAGTTGGCCAGATAATTATTGTTATATCAATGTGAAAAGCTGTCAGAAAACCCAGTAGCAATCCAATATTTCACAAAAGCATTTTACATACTTATCAACTAAACAAGAATATGTAAATATGTTCAGCATACAAAAGGAAGCAACTACGATTACCATTGGTGCTATATGCCTAGAAACAATATTCTCTCATTACCCAGAATTCTTTCAACTCCATGAAGGTCAGTGAGGGACAGGGGGCAGAGTTACCCAAAAAGATCGCTAAGGTGTCAGCAGCTGTTAAAGGTTATATTGCCTCCTACAAGCCAACTTATGAAGCAAAGAAGAGAGCAATTGTGCAGATATCTTGCTAAGTTTCTGAAGGAAGCAGACAGGAAACGCAAGCACCAAAGGGAATTGGCAGCTAGGTTTCCAGAACGTATATAACCAGTAGTATATATTGTACATTCCCAGAACACAAGAACCAATAGCACCTATATCCACAGGCAACTATACAATTTCTAAAACCATTTCTTTTGTCCCAAAGCCATAACTGACAAGTATGTGGTAAGATACACTCCTACTGTGCTGTGAGATACACTTACTATGGTATAATGTACATGCATTTGTTTCACTGTTTAAAACACGTTTGTTATCAACATCAGTACAGCTGGATTTACGAATAAATCAACTTAAGAACTGACATCTGGAAATTAATGAACTTTTAGTTGTTGTGCTCATTAATGTAAAATGTAATACTGCGATTCTTGTCATTAATGCTCATTTGGAAGTGGAGGAAACAAAAAGAAAGAAGGAGAAGAAAATAACAATGTTGGTGTAAACAGTAACAAGACGGAATCCTACAACATTGTTGTGAGTAACGATGGACAACAGACAGCTGGAGTAATAAGCGGAAAATCTCACACTGTCATTTGATCAGGTCTTCTATTCCAAACTGTTCTCGAAACACAGTAAACAATTTAGACAATCTAAGACAGTACAGGTGTACAGGAGTATCACTACGAATCACCATAAGCCTTGTCCTTCTTGTTTATGTGTAGCTTCAGTTTTTTTAAATTTTGGCACTGCATGGAGGTAAGTGGTTAGGTGTCATGCCGCAGCCACTTTATCAACAACAAGACTTGCAGTATCCATAAAATATGATGAGAACCATTTTGGACACAGTGTCAAACAGGAATTCTGCCTGGGCTGGGAATGAAACCTCAATGCACTATTCATCCAACCAACAGTTTAGTTACTATAGTGGAGCTATCTAGTTTACAGAGATTAGAAGCACACTTATAATACTAACACAGAAGACATGAAGATTTCTGAGTATGTAAGTAAGAGTAAGTTACACAAATGTAAGGTAAAGGACTTGCTGCAACTATATTTTTTTAAATGGCAGATAACAGAGAAGTTATGACACTAACCTCATTAAAGCGCTTGGTCATTAAAAGAATGTGTGGAGCTTTGGTGGCTTTATCTGTTTTCATCCATGCCTGACCAAGGAACTCCCTGAAACAAAAAAATGTTTTCATTAAAATAATTTTAAAGGAGGGATTTGCAACACTAACAGATATTAATGAATATGAACATGAATATCTATGCAAACAATATATTCAGGAAAAATATTTTTCTAACTAACACAATAATTTTAATAATCCTCATTTGACACTATATGTCATATACTGTAACCTACTGACATTACAGTAAATCAAACCACAGATAAATATAAAGATAGGCAGTATACATGCAATGTAACAATGTGATGTGTTCACGTAACATTTACACCTCCTTGTGTATCCTAACAGTGAGATATCACTAGTGATTTCATGCAAAGTGTTTGATATTTTTTCCTGACTTTAACCAAATTCAGAATTTCTCAACAGATTTTCAAAAAGGTTCTCAGTATCAAACTTCAAGGAAATCTGTCTAGTGGGAGCTGCACTGACACTTTCAGACAGTTGGACTATGTGAATATGCCCACCTCCAAAAAAATACTGTGACCTCTCTACTTCAGACACTACAACAGCATGTGTCTACAGTCACTTGCCAAACAAACATGAGACAGAAAAACAGAGGAAGTAAATTACTGTTTCCTAAAAATTGCTTTCCCAAGAACGTACTCTTATCTGAGGGAAACAATAATTCAATTACAGTCACCAGCAGAAAGTGACAATGAGGAACTACAGAAATTTTTAAAATTGTTGCCCACCATGGTCAGCAAATATTTAATATCTCCTAGTCATTGACTGACAAATATCTGCAGAAAGTTTTGGTCTGCATTTAAGTTGTTTAATTACACATGGTTTTGTTCCTTCATTTGTAATATGTCAGCAGCCTTCTTGCCCATATATTTAGTTTTTGATTATAATCAACATTGTAAGTCACAAGGTGTAAAACTAGGAAACTTTGGATGCTACTTGACTGAACCACAGCAACAAATCCACATGGGAATTTTCTCACTAAGGCAAGTGTAAATACTTTTCTCAAAATAGGGTTCAGCACCATCCTGCTGCCAGTTCACACTTTCGAGTTTATGGTGCTGTTCAGTATCAAGCATCATTGTGGTTCACAGAAGCTCCAACTAACTATTTGTAACTACAGTGTCTCTGATGAAAAATGGTTCAATCAAACATTTTGCCCAAATGCCTGGTCAGACTGTCAATGTGGGAATATAAAGCTTTCCTTCTACTTCTTGGTATGAGTTTTTATCACTTCAATAAACACCATTTTGTTAAATTACCCTTCCATTTGTCTTGAATGTTGCCTATTCAGTCCATAGGATCATCTTTGTAAACATGAGAACTGCCTCATGAGCCACTTGCCTATCTGGGTCATCATCACTCAAAGCAAGCAGAAAGTGAGGATTGTAGGTTTAATTTGGCTGAAACTCTGCTTAATGGCTTGTTAGGACTATGAACACAATGCTTGTATTACACTTTATCAGTGTTCTTTTGACATAGCTGTTTCTGGCCAGCAGCTTTGCAGTAAATCAGCAGCATTTCCAGTGTCTTAAAATTTTGCATTAATATTACAGATTTATCGCTTGCATGGGTTTTGTTTGATCACCAGACAGTTTCTCAGGAAATGATATTACATCTCAAGACTTCTCATGTCTTCCACCATGTTCATAACAGCACATCTCCTGTTCTTTTTTAATTTGCCATTTATATTTGAGTGATTTCAAGGAGCAAAATGAGTACACATTGTAGTGAAAAAACAGCTCATTCTAAGAGGACCCCATGTAACCATACAGTTGCCAAATATTGCAAATAAGATAAAATCATAGTCAAGTACTTCATTATCTCGATGAATCAACTTTTAGGGCACCCATTACCTGTGAATGTTGTCAATCTATAATGATTCCACATAAAAAATACTCAATGCATATTTATTTTTTCTCTTACAGAGATTACATTTCTTTGAATACATTTAATTCAGTTCAAATCAGGACACTTCAATATATTTTTGCTATGTTCTCTTCTGTGCACAAAATTGGAATAATCCATAACAGGAAAATGGTCTCTGATTATCAATTATCAATCAATTTTGAAGATACTTACTCACTAGATATTGATATGAATATCTGGTGATCAATATATGTCATCTGTTCAGCTATCTCTAGTGCTGACAATGTTTCTATATTCTCCTTGCTTGGAGTCTGTAACAAAAACATACACAGGGGAACTGGTAGTAAGTTACATCCTTCATTAATTCTCTGTTTATATATACACATATCCTAGTGTTCTGTGCTCCTAAGATTCTTTTTCACATCTGAAAACATGCTGTTCATACAAACTGCTTGTCCTGTCATGTATGACTCTGTCTGTAAAATGTACATTGTAACACAACTCAAAGAAATTTTGTGAGGTTTGAATTCTGATAAAGTGGGCATCAATATTATTGTCTTCTGGGATGTGCAGTAGTGTGGTTTGGTATAGAGGGACCAACATTTCTAAGGAGCCTGCTGCCTTCATCTTCAGCATAGGAGACCTATCCTACTAATCATGACTGCACAATTAATCCCCACATATTCCTGATAAGTGTCTGAGTACTAACCATTGGAGGAGCCAGAAGGAGATCAAGAACCACTTTACTACTCTCTGGCTCTTCCTTTGTGATGAGGCGAAGTAGTTGGGATGCAGCTTTGACTTCTGCAGCCAGCAAGTTTGGATTGCATGCTATATCATCGAGAAACCCAATAGTCAGGTTCTTCAAACACTGATCCATTTCAAAATCCTATGAAAAAATGAATACATTTCAATAATGATACAGTAACTTCCAGTTTTTCTAAACTATAATCCTTAATATATGCCAATAGTATTTATCATGTTCATTTTATCTAATTGCTGACAGTGAAAAAACAAGTGGCTGTTATCTATTAGGTTTTGCATGTAATAAAACAGAACACAATCCATGGAATACTTTAAAGTGTGCAAGACAACAAGAAAAATGACACAAACTTAAGGTCAGAAATATAGAATATATTTGAGTACTTGTATATTAAGGTAGGAGTATAAAATGGTAACACTATTTTGGTACATTTTATTTTGGTCCATACTTAAAATCATACCTGAGCATGTTTAGACACCCAGTGCCTGAGAACATTCAGAACTCGCATGGTAGCAGCAGTTGACCTGACAGACTCTTTCCTTCTGTTCCAGTCTCGACAGCTTCCCACCTTCATGCTTGCATCCCCTACACTACACCTACCTCCAGCACCTACAGGTGGTTTGGGGGGGAGTGTATGGTCCCGTGGGTTGCTTGAAGCAGATGTGGCAATAGCAAATGCAGCTGCAGCAGTGGATGTACTGCTCCTACAACAAGACAATCAATGAGCCTTATTAGTAGCATAATAATTTTATTACCTATTCCTCACCTTGTGCTTGATAAGTCACATAAAAGGTATAAAATCATTTGCAATATGTTGTGTTTCTAGTATTCCAACATTACTCATTTTTGTGTGTCTGAATCATACTAGAGAAAGGAGTATTATCATGTTTAATATTCATCATTCTTCATTTTGCATTCTCTAGAATATGAAGCTTTTTATGTACAATATATCTTGATATACCATATTATTTGCTTCTACTGTCTAACATGTTAGATAGCACATACCAAAAAATAGTTTCCTGACAGGCATAAAACCTTCAAGAAAATACAGTATTAAATAGTGCAGTATAACAGTGTGTAATCAGTGATGTGTTGGAAGTATTTTGCAAAATCTAAAAAATCCTGTATCCAAAATATCAGACAGAAGTAACTACATTATACAGATAGCTTAATACTGTACAGAGCTGCCAGTTTAAAGTCAGACAGTCCAAATAAAAGGAAAGTTGTTCTTTATATCAATTTAATTGCTATGAACACCTGTTAGTCATTGAGATACCAACATGATTATGGTGACAAAAATGTCTAATGGTCAGCAGTCTAGTGTGATACTATCAGGTGAGCTATAGGCACTTCTTTATACTCAATCAATCATTATGCTATGTACGAGGTAAATCTGGAATCAAGAATTCACTTGGAAACAAACACCCAAGCCTAATAACCAGCACCATGAAAGAATGAATGAGATTCTACCCAAATACTAATGAAACTGTTGCAAAAATATCAAACACACAAGCTCAACATACCAGTATTTTATTTTTGTGAATTTCATACTTGTAAAATCCAACAAAAGATATGCTTTTTCTGGTAGAGCTTGGTTTGGTAAACATGTACTTTGTTGGTATCCAATAGTGACACAATTGCACCACATCGCTAATTATGACAGTACAAACTTGAATGTTTATAACACAGTCACAAACTATGAATACAGGTTATCAATTTAAACTGTCCACATTAAGATTTATTACACAGAACAGATTACAATATGTATAATGTACATGTGCTGTAAACAACAGTGAGTCTTGGGGGATGCATACCACGTAGGAACATTTTGTGCAATGATTACTCATGACTACTTCATTCAGACTCCATTAACCAATTGTGCACTAATAATGGCCCAAAACCAGAGCAACAGCAGAGACCACAGGGCTACAGCACAATTATGGCTCCTTTATCTTTAATCCATAGTCGTAAATGTTCAGTGCTTCAAACACAATTGTTACATATATTTTCTTACAAAGTAGCCTGGTGATGGCTTAACCTACAGCTGAACATGTGATAACTCTGTAAAACAAAGTAACTTGCTTTATCAACAAGATGTTCTTAGATTGAATCACCACAACTTTGATTTCTTGCATTGTTAAATGCAATGGAATGTTCCACATCAATCAATCTACAAGTGGGTACAAATGTGAGTACTGTATGATTGGTGTCCAATGTTCATTCATTTCAATCATATATACATTTTGGTGTGGAAGTTCATGTGTTAGTATTGAAGAACTTCAGTAGAATTAACACACACATATGAACACTGACAGATATGAAGTTACTTTTATATATATATACTTATGCATATGACAAACTCTTGACCAGACTTTGTCAGACTTTTAACAATAACATTACATGTCATCTCAAACAGATGGATTCTTTTAGTGTACAGTGTCAGTTTACGTTATTTATGCAGTGCTACGGAAGTAGGGAAAAATTAAAATGGCACCTTATTTCCTACCATCATACTTGCATTTTTTCCATCAAACATGCTTTGCAGGTTGAGTTTTTACAAGCGTACATCAGTATAGTGTGGTTCTTGCTCAATAATGTCACATTTTTTAAACAATACTGTCAATGGAACTACAGAAATACCAGAAAACATAATTCTATTTAGTCCACATAGGCTTTCCTTGGTGACACTCATAGCCACTCTCAAGTCTGCATTATAGTTCCTGAAGGGCCCTCTTTCTCTCATCACATGCACCCATAAATGGAAGCCACTAAATTTTACTACTTAACCATTCTCTGTGCTACATTCAGTCTATCCTACTTGCTGCTATGTAGGATGTGCTTGAATTAAGTTAACAATTTTCATCAGTGGGTGAATTACAGGTTATTTATGTGTAGGGTGAGGGGATGGTCAAAACATACACAATAACAACTGCAGCAAAAGCAACACAACAGGCACAGTTTAATGTAACACAGTCCACACAAATCAGGAAATAAATGTGGAAAGTACGGACAGAAATTCATTTATGCATGGAAGTGAATTATTGTTTTGACTGCACCAGTTTACTTGTACATCTCTTGCACTGAAATTATCCAAGCCAGACAAAAAATGTAGAAAATATTTCATTTCCACCCTTATTGATATATGACTTTCACTGTATCAATTTTTCTGAAAATGATAAATGTTCAATGGCATTATGTGGAGATATTCTGTATTGACTTCCACTGAAATTGTTCAAGGAATACGGAAACTATGGATAGATATTCATTAATGCCCTTACATACAAGGTGACTCTCCCTTTGCCGATTTTCGCAAAACTCACTCCTGCTCGACAACTTTTTGTACAGAACTCCTATACCTAATTTCATGCAAATCTGACAAAGTATTCAGTCACTGACACAAGGTCAGATGGGTGGATAGATGAACATATAAATGGATGGATGGATATCATCTCCACACAAGGCCTTTTGCCTTTTACACCATAAAAAGAATGCCTAAAAACTGTCTGACACTGAAAATGTGTGCTGAATTGTAAACAGAGATGATACCAAAAGAAATCATATTCATTATGATTATAACTCACAAGAACAAATGCATACTGTATATTTATTTTAATAATTTGGACAACCTCCTGGGGACACCATTTTTTCATTCTGAAGGGGGCTGCATGCCACAGTGGAAGAGAAAGCTATGTTGGCTGGATGCAGCTCCTGCTGACTAAGTCCAGATGGACAGGCCAGACGAAGAGTGTCCCACAGTGACTGGACACTCATACTGAAAGCAATACTTAAAAAGAGACCAAGAGGAATAACCTGCAAGTCTGAAGATGAAAAGTTGACAATGCCTGATCACACTTTGTCTGTGCAACTTTATTAAGCCTATCAGGCAAGATTCTTGTATTGAAAACCTGCAAATGCAGAACTGGACAGAGAGTTCCTATGGGGGGCAGAAAAGGCAGATAAAAATGTTGATGAAAAGTTGGTCTCCTGTACCTGCTTATTGATGTGACAATTACACCAGCAGATTCAGACAACATTTTATCTACTAGTTTTGATTCCCTATCAAGATAGCAGTTATGTGTCCAAGAAACAACATCATGTGTCACATATTGTTGTAGACTGTATTTTTCTACATTGCACTATACAGAGAAGCGATACTAGACTATTAAATTTTGACTGACAATTTCTTTCCACAAACTTCAGACACATCATAATGAGACAAAATCAGTGGTCACATAAACATGAAATTTTAAGACATGCCATTTTTTTTAATGTTGGGCAAAATTTGATAGGGGGTAATGTGATGTTCATTGAGGAATGAGATCATTAAAACCTGCAAGACAGTTCCTAACAATATTTATTGAACAAATTTTTTCATGATATTCTTGTGCAATATGAGCACCATTTTCAATGTAACATTCCTTAAATTGCAATTAATAGCTTCAGCCATCATTTTTGTACTCACTGGCTACACAATTACCTGATTAAATTTCATTATGATGAATTACTTTGAAATATAAATTATAATGACAAGGAAAGGGATGTATAATTCCATTATTGTGTACTGATCGTAAACAATGAAATACCTTTCTAATACTCCACAGTAGTACATTATAAATACAGTAAAGCATTGCAATAAATTCTGCAGTTTGAAGATTGTAAGGTAAATACAATTTTCTCTCACTTTTTTTAAATTCATCTCAATATTTCCTGTGCTGGCAACACAGAGTGTCTGTGGCATTTCCAGTAAGAAATTCAGCTTGACTAGAAATAATAAAAACTAGTTCTAATTGGATTGGCACCACATCTTCGTGTATGTTACATGAAACTGACCTCAAACACAAAACAATACCCTTTCATTCAGTGCTGGCAAGGGGAGCAGAAGCGAAATAAAAGAAATAAATATAAGAAGCAGAAATATTTTTTATGATTTTTGCTACTTACCAAATGGGCTCATGTCCTATGCTGATGTGAAGGCAAAAATACATCACCGCACAATAAGAGCATAATAATGAAGGAGAGGGGATGAGATGACATCAAAACATGAATAAGAAAAGACAGCCAACATAGAGCCTGACTTTAGAACATGCCCAAGAATGGCCTGAAATAAAACAAAACACTTTACCCCCCACAGTTAAATTAGTTATTTGCTTTACAGCTTTTCCCCACAAGCTTTAGCCACAGGCTTATTGTGTAACTAGTGACACATATCAACAAACGAACTACAGACATGATGTCTTTTAAACTCATCTTTGCTCCATTATTTCACTATACTCTTTTTTTAATACTTGTTACTACATCACATACTCTGCGTTTTTGCACACAAGCACTATGTTTTATGCAAAATATAACTTGGGATAATCATATTGACCAATTAATTTCCAGATTTAAATCTGCATGTTATGCAATAACAGCTGTAAAAACAGTATTGTCAAGGAAAACATTAAGAATGCTATATTTTTCTTATCCAATCCTATGCCATAATTTTTTTGGGTAACACCCATAATAGTATTAAAATAGTCAGAATGCAAGAAAAATTTTAAGAACTATAACTAATTTGAAGAAAATGGATTCATGTAGAGAACTGTTTAAAACAATGGAAATTTTACTGTTCCTATTCTCAGCATGTATTTTCACTTTATTGTATGTGGTGAACAACAAACATTGAATTAGAAAGAGCTTGGAAGTCCATATGCTAATAATTTTAATCTGCCTACTACTAATTTAACTCAATACCGAAAAGGAGCTTTTTATGCAGGAATTAAAATTTTTAATCTTCTTCCTTCTCCCATACAGTGTCTGTAGAATGAAATGCAAGTTTTTAAATTGACTATCAAGAGGTTCCTTCTTTCTAACTCATTTTATACTAGTGAGGAATATTTGAATTCTAATAAGTAATATATGTTGTTATGTTTCAATGTTATAACTAATATTTTATTATGTAATCATTATATTATAATTGTATTCTGTAATTTGACAGCTGCAATTTAATAGATACATTGTGCTATCGCATTATGACTATTTCCACATCCCCTAGGTGTACCTTTGGGGGTCAGGATAGCATAGTCAGTATAGCGACACGCTACGGGCTGGAAGGTCTGGGGATCGAATCCCAATAGGGGATGAGATTTTCCGCACCCATCCAGACCAGCCCTGGGACTCACCCAGCCTCCTATAAAATAGGTACCAGGTCTCCTTCCTGGGGTAAAGCGGCCGGGGCGTGGCGTTGACCACCCACCCCCATCTAGCATCGAGGTTAAAGAAAGAGTAGAGCTATACATCTACTCCCCTTCTGGGCCTTTATGGCCTGTTCTAGGGTAAACTTTACTTTAAGTTGTACCTTTAAATGGATAAATGGAAATTAAATGAAAGGAAATGACATTACATGTATATATTGGTATGTTATCTTCTTGTGATTGTGTCATCTGTGTCAGCACAGGCAATACCACTTGTTGACCCTTACTTGTCACCTTTATGATACTATGTATTAATTTAAACAAGCTGGCGATTTATTAAATGATACTTAAAACAGGTATGTTTATGATGATAGTGTAAGCATATGTAGTCTTAGGGGTACACAGTGATATAATGAATGCAGAAGTGAATATTGTAAGAAAGGCATGTTGCTTCTTACTCTCATTATTTGCATGTGTAACTGAAATACAACACAAAGATCTTTGTAATTTAGTCATAGCTCAAGATGTTTGGTAGATATGAAGTTGCAAGCAATTCCACTAGTTTTTGCTTAGTTTTAGACTTTTGTGCAGCACTTAAATATACATGAGAATAATAAGAATTGAATATTCAGAGAACCACTATACGAGAAAATAATGAAACCATTTTTAAAGCAATCTATATATTTTGAAGACATGACTGAAACACGAGAGTATTCTATTAAAATAAGTATAATTATGTGATGATGACTGAAGTTCTTCAAAGCAGAGTTTCATAAGATTAAAAGTGTTTTGAATAGTCATATTTTCAGAAAAGAAATAAAGTTTCCATTCACGTTTTCCGTTAAGAAATCTGACATAAAATATTGATCAATTCACAGAAATCAACAGTTCTAATTTCACTTCAAACATTCATGTTTATCCAAGACAAAAGCAGTTACTTTTCTAACAGTGGAGGAGTATTATAATTGGAAATAAGGATCTTGGTTCTTATTATTACATTTTAACAATACTATAAATTATTGTACTGCTGTTTAGTTATTGTTTAATTCAAATCACTTATGATTATATATATGTGTTGTCATATACGTTTTATGTGTTTGTAGACTAGTTATACTTTCAGCATTGGTCCCCTAGGCCATGTAATGATCAATGAATTGTGGTGGTTTGACTGATAGTAATTAAACTGAACAGCATGCTTTGCTATTAAAACTCTTACATCTCTATTATCAGGAGAAGATTTAAGGATATTGTATTTCTCTTGTGCATATTCAATTATGACTTACGGCGTAATATACTACATACATATGAGGGAATTGGGACTGTGCTTTTACTTCTTGTGTTTTGTAAGATTTACTATAAGATGTACTTTATGATATAAATATTTTATGTCTATATTACATTAGTACCATTACAAGCTTAATATCCTATAGGTTGGTTGACCTTGTATGGATTGACAGAATGCATAATAAATGAATGAACATAATCAAGAATTACTGGCAATAATTTTTATGTAACTGACCAAGCAATGCACATATACTATATGATATTCCAAGAGAGTTGTTTTATATAACATGCCTACAAAAAGACTAATTATCCTGAAAAGAAAAATCTTGCTGATGAACTGGAGTAAAACTAATGTCAACTGTAAACCCAAACAGCATGTCTGTAGGAAGAAAACTGGTGGAAAATGGCAAGTTGATAGATCAAGAAAACATTGAGCTAGATATTAGGAGAAAAGACTCAGAGGATAGGAAGTGGAAGCTAATGGCTAGTATACTGTAAAATAATGGCCTTTGGTGATGCTGAACATTCTGGTCCTGCTGTAATACTGTTAGTATTTCAGTTCTCATGTAACCTGTATAACTATCAAGCAATTCATTTACAGTTTTGATGATTAAAACTTTCAAAATTAATAATTTACCAAATTTTCCTCCAGGATGTTCGAAATAAGAAACTACACAGCCACATTCTGTCAGTTCAACAGAAAGACTTACACTGTTAGACATAAATGAAAAGCATGGTTAGTGCACTGGGCACATTTTACAAACATATTGCTTTACTCACCTTCTCTGTGACTGTCGGAATGAAGTGATAACCACACCAGCTTTGCTTGAGTTCTGTGGTGAATCGTGCTGAAAGCTTGTCCTCTGAGACACACTACTTCTGCCACATTCTGAGTCCTGAATTGACCTCCGACTTGCATAATAGTTCTGAAATTTTCAGCAGTTCCATCACTGTGAAACGTTCCACTTAGTATGCATAAATAAAGAATATATCTGTTTTTAGCAAAATACAGCTTCCCCTTTTTGGAATGATTGAGGGATATTATGTCACCATAGTTACTGTAAAATTAAGGCTACTGAGCATGCACAGCTTCCTGGTGCATGTTAATATCTCAATTAACAAATGCACATAATAAAATACAATTCATAACAAGTATTAATTAATTGTAAGAATAAGAAAGGCTTGCGTACTATAAAATTTCCTCGTACATATATTCCCTAATTGAGCACATGCATTCAGTTCAGTTCAGCCCAGCCCATAATTCCATTCATACATAATTCAGCTTTAAGAATATCTAATAATGGTCTATAGTCACTGTTGTGACTACAATTTTGGGCATTTTCCATTAACACAGGCTAAAGGGACACATAATCCACCATCAGATGGAATGGAGCAAGAGGAAAATACACTTTCATGAACTCATTATAAGGATTGATGGTTGAAAAATAGCAACCGAAATATGTAGGAGATTAATGAATGTTTTTAAAGTGTTTTAACCAAATAAGGTTTTACAATATTTTAAAGACAAGGTGCAAGTGTTGGTATTTTAAATGAATGTATATCATTATAAAGAGATCTCAATCCTAGAGACTAAGCTTGAGATGATGGACAATGTCCAAAATTGTCATCATGACTACATATAGCTCAATTTCATAACATTTACATGTCTTCCCTTTACCTGAATCACATTTGTAGTTGTGATGGAGGCTGACCTGGAACTAGTACCAGCTTTGTGTTCTAGAGTCACAAATTCATTCCCAGATTCATCAGATGACTGAATCTCATCTGGTCTACTCCTCTCCTCTTCATATCCATCCCTCTTGGCCTGACTCTCAGATCCCTTCCGTTTCACCTGAATACGAGACTGCCGGTGCTCTGATTCTAGAACTGGAACTGATGACCGTTTTTCCTCACTCTTGAACTGTACACTTGTACTGAGTGCTCTTGTTTGGTCTTCATTGCTCTCTTTTGTAACAGGTGACATAATTTCTTGTCCTCTGGATTCTGTGGGAGTGACTTGTTGCTGTTTTGCTAACGGGTCAGTTTCTGGTCCTGGTTCTGGTTCTGTCTGTGGGGCATCATTGTCCTGCGGACTCATCTCAGAGTTGTTTGAACCAATAAGTGTGACATTACTCAGATTGCTTGGTGATGATGGGGCACTTATCACCGTAATATCTGCAACAGGAAAAAAAACTTATTCAAAGAAAATGTGGAACTGGTATAATATGAAAGTTTCTGAATAATAATGAAGGTAAAGATTGTTTACAAAAATAACAAAATTTTATGATTTTCTTCTTTCCCTTGTTTCGTAGGGTTGTTAAACCCAAGAAAATGAGATGATTTGGTATAGAGTGTGTGTGAGTAAATTTGGAGGTAGTGTACCAGTTTCTGTTAAGTTATTGCAGCAATGAAATTTAATTCATTCACTTTGCATGCAATAAAAAATTGAAAATCATATTTTAGAATTATTATGTCCATCTGTATGGCGTTAGTAATTTAATTATTGGCTATATTTCAGTCAAGCTTTACGTAGAGATCTGCAATGAATTTTATCACGTCATTTTGATTTGGTTCAAAGTATTTCACTTTAGCCCACTGATGTCTAAAATTCATCTCAATAGTATTTAAAATGTAGTTTCTACATCCCCTAAAAAGATCAACCAATTAATGATGTTTAAGAGAAAGTCAGTGTTTACTTTGAGAATCACACATGGTACACCCTTGGAGGAAAAACACAGAGTTTGTTAATATTAAAGCTGGTGGTATATCCAGCAACAAGTATGCCTTGAAGAATCACATTAATGCCTAAATAAACTATTATGTGTGTATTTAACTCCACTGGGCGATTCTTATGACACTTGATCCACATGGAGCACATGTTTCATTAGCTATTACTATGTGGAAGTTTCATTGGCTTTCCTTGATTTTTAAGGGCCACTTTACTTAAAGGCATAAATTACTTTTCATTTTTTCCTTTTTCAGCCCTTTCACAAATTTTAAATGAAACTTGATATGTGACACATATTATATAGCTAATATCACTTGAATATTTTATCCAGATTATTTATTTCAATGTACATTCTATTTAAAGTTCTAATGAGTGTTCACACAAGTATATTTGATTCCTATGACTGCATTATATATACCCATAGAGTACTGCTATACATATATTATCATGCATACAACTCATTTACTTTATTATGTTTTATGAACCATGTTGTTTAGATTTTTAAATGATCTTTCAGTTGCTTTACATGTTTTGATGAAACTTAAAATACGATACTGATGAAAGAATTATTATGAGATCTTTATTCATTGTAAAGGCCTAAGTAAACTTGACTGAAATTTTTAGTATGTGACATCCTGTTTTGTTTACAATACAAGATTAAAATCAAGTGCAATCTGATCTGACACAACTATTTTCAGTGATGATAACAATTTATTTGTTTGTACCATACAGTATGTTATTGAAAAAACAAGCAAATTTATTTCATCAATAACAAGAGTTGTATTAGACTGGATTTCAATTTAGTTTAATTTTGTTTGAGAGAATTTATAAAACTCGATATAACATGTGTCACATGGGAACTGGTCAAGATGGGTTTAATTAATATGCTAGAACTTTCATATCAGCATGCACATACATGTTCTTTTCCTCACTTTTCCACCATATCCATCCTTGGGAAAAGGCAAACTATTCCTAAAAAATTATCCTGGTGTGCTTTGTTAGGGTCTTCATGTCATGGGAAATTAAATCTTGACTGCGTTTCAAAATTATTGTTTTGGACCAACTGCATATCACTATATCAGAGTCCCTATATGACGTCTGGGCGTAATATGAATTCGTGTTATCAAGTTCACTAGAGTAATATATCTATTTTCATTTGCTTTAACTTCTATATTTGTTGAAATGAATGAGGCATGTAGCATATGGAATTATCAACACTTGGGTAAATATGACTCACCAATGTATGTTGTGCACATTTACTTATCATTTGTTATTAAACTTATTAACTCACCTTACCTGTGTCTTGTCACTGTTATGCCTGCCCCACAGGTCATAGGCTTCCACAAAATAATGCTGGGGGGTGGGGTGAGGGGGATGGTTAGACAGCTAATGGGCATCATACATGAAGAGAATACTACCTCACAGATGCATGTGCCTATTCTTCTTGTTAAATTTGTTAGAACTGCACCCAGTGGGATACTGCAAAATCTTGTGAATGCAGAGTGAAACATCAGGCACCATAAAAGACAAGGAATCATAAAAGATTTCCTTCTGTGGTCATATTTATTTGTGGCGTTGCAATATCAACTGAACCCTTACATGGACCAAATGTTATGGATGTGAAGGCATTAACTGGTCTAGCAGACAGCCTGCTTGAAAGTTGGCAAAGTGTGAAGTCACACCAAAGAGTGTCAACATCTGTCAACTGTAAGTTTTGTTTCTATATACAGTACTGATGTCGCTGATGCAACAATATTATTATTGTTACCACAAGTACTGCATAAAATTCATTATAATCAGTGTGGCATTACAAAAATATTATAATTTTAGTAAATGAAAATTAGTTTTGGAAGACCCAGAGTCCTAAATTCTTAATGGTATTATTTGAAGTGGTGGCATGAGAATTTCGTGATACGTCAGTGGGATCTCCTCTGTTTGTTATGTATTAACACCTGCAATAATTTATATTTCACTCACCAGTAAGAGTCTCAGAACTTGAAGACACAGTGATTGTTTTTGGAATGGTAAGGTGGCGCCCATCATCTTCTGTTTCAACACGAATACTCACACTCTTGCGTGGAGTTGTGCAAGGTGATGTCTGGTGTGTCGGACTTTGTCGGATGATTGGGGTTCTTTCTTTTATTAATGCCAATTCCCTTGATTCCTCTTCGCCTGCAGCATGGATAAAATATATTAATTTCAGAACTGATGTTGTATTTATTTACAATGAAAGCTTAATGCAAAAAAAAAAAAAATTAAACAAAAAATATCATTAAATCTGAAAAGGAGAAGGAATAATCCAACAAAGACCTGGAAAAGAAGGATGGATGGATGTGCTCTCCTTGCTATGAACTGGAGCTATTTTCATTTACTGTTGTCAGTTTCTTCATTAATCTATACTCTGATATGTACTGCCCTTTTTCTTCCTTCCTGAATTATACATAGATAATTTGCAGTTGATTATTAAAAGTAAAAAGGAGAAGAATGTCTAGATGAGGATCATCAAATTCCTAACACACAAACTACATCTCAATATATATATATATATATGTACATATGACAGCCTCTAAGATCCAGACGCCAAATCAGACCAAAATCCATTTATGATTAATAAGCACTATAAAATATATTTCATCTGTACTGAACTGGGAGGTTTGATCTTCTGTTGCACTGAACCTGTCACTAGCACCTGAGAAAAGCATCATTCCTTTCTACACACATACAGCTATCTGCCTTCACAGTGCCATTTCTTATAACAAGAACCAAATTATTACTGAACAATTTAGGATCTTGTATGGCTGGCAGTGAGAACTAGAGACCTTTCTTATTAATACATACTGGCATCACTGTCCACTGGTGTTGCATATATTCCAAAACTAAAGGTCTACAGATTACAGGTAAAAAAAAATTATATTAATAAAATTATGTCATTTATGGTCTAAAACTTTCTTTCTGATGATAAAACACACACACACACACACACACACACACACATATATATATATATATATGTCACAATACAAATTTCCAGTGTCAAGATACAATGATTTGTCAGTTGCCATCATTACACGTACATACTTCGTGTGGCCACCCATACTTTTCATGTTATCAAAATAATTACCAAAATATAAACTGCACTGTTAAAAAATGGCATTAATATCATTCCCACCTCATGAGACAGCAGGGGACACCATGGTGGTATTATTAATTATCAGTGACCTCAAATCTTCTTATAAAAAAAGAATAGTGGACCAAAAAAACTGTGTTTGGCCACATTCTTTCCACTCCACCACAAATTTATCACACACAAAAGCACCAAAATATCAAGTGTCATATCTGAATAAGAGAAAAAATTTAAATTTTCTGAGCAAGATCTTAGCCATCCAAATTTGAATATGAAATGGCCCTGTCTTTGCTACAGGGAAATTAAATCCCACCTTGTAATCCTATGTAGTGTGTGATACTATCTGGCACAGAATAATATTTATATAAACAAATCACGAAAATATGAGTGCATTGAGAGACAAAATGTAAATACCAGTAATGGCAAACAGTAGTGTCACAAACAGTACTGTACCAACAAGTAAAGGAGAAGTACACTGCAAACACAACTGTCATTCATTTCTGGTTCTCTATTACATAATTTCAGTCATTTGATTTGCAGTTTGAAATGCTGACTAAGCATCACAAAATGCATTTATCTCTCCACAACATATAACAATTTCTGGAACTTTATCCCCAAAATATTTATGACACATCTTAAATTATATTTTGCTTTGATGACTGGTGTAGGAAATAGGACTGGTCTTCAATATGCACTGCATTTGTATCTCCATGTGGTTTTTTAAATTCTATAACAAAAAATGAAAACATTCAATGTATGACAAGTACGTATAAAGGTCTAAGATTTAAAGTGTCAAAATGAGGAATGATCATAAGCAAAATAAGGGTATTTTGTCTTTCCTATCAAATGAAACACTATTGCAAATGGCAAAAATAAAGAAAATAATAGTGAGTTAAAGAAAAAAGCAAGGTCTATGTCATAGTTTTCCAGAGCTAAGAGAGATACTAAGAAATCAGTTAGGAATGTTATCAAGCCTAAATTTTGTAATCATGTCCAAGGTTCAAGGACGCAGAGTTTCACTATAAAGGTAGATAATATACAAGTGGTTACTTGATATAAAATATTTTAGGTCTACAAATACTGATAAAATAAAAATACTAAGGCAGCACTACTGCACGAGGGACTAATGAGAACAAAACCGTATGTTTCACATTAACCCACTTACATCTACGGAAGCTGCATCGCCTGTGCCCTTTGGAGAATGCTTGAGAATCGTAACTATGGCTTCGATCACGATCACTCATCTCTGAACCATAACCTGAAATTGTGCAGTGGAATGAGTAGGAGCTGGCCACTGCCAGGCAGAAAGCTTTAACTACAACTTAAAACTGTCACCTGCAGTGAGAGATGCATGGAGGTGACTGAATTCTGTGGTGACACACTATTAGCAGAGAAACTGAAATCATGTAAGGACAGTAACTTGAATGAGTGATGGAGTGATTACTGAGGGGGGAGGAGATTGAAGGGGTTTAAGATTATAAAGTAAACACAAGCAGACAAGTAAGAAACAAAAAAAATTAATAAAATCTTCTCAGGCTGACAGTTGCTTCAGGTTTCCATCATCAGTGCAGACAGAGAGTCAGTCACTGAAAAGTTGGTGTTTATGACCCACATGACCCCTAGCATGGCTGTAGCCTGTAAAGATTTTGTGCAAAAAATGTAAGTGACTTTCCAAACATTATAAAAAATCGAGGACTTTCAGTTTCATTTGTAAGAGTTCTCATATTCTGACAGAAAAACAACTACAGCTCTCTAGCCTCCATTTATGGTGAAAGAATTCAATTCAGATTCCTTTTGATATACTGACTGTATCTTTACATATATCTTAGTGGATCTTCTTGGTTTTTATTGTAGTATGTGTGCTGACATTCTTACATCTCCCATTTTTGTTGAATGATTTATAAATTTCAGGCTTCATGCACCTATTCATGGTACTTGTTATGCGTTACATTTTCATTCCTTTAAAATATAAGCATTTATGGTACAGACAGAACTGTAAATATCTGTACCTGACTTTAATTCTACTGTTTTTTTTTAAACTAACTTACCAAAAGTGTTAATATTTTTATCTGTACTATTGTAGCCCAAACACAACCAGCCAAAATGACGAGTGAACTGCTGATGGTTGGGTTTCAGTTTTTTTCCTTTTTCATCTCTATATAAGGAGTCAAACTCTGGAGGTGAAGAAACCAGGTGACGATCAAATTTGTCACTGTGATGCATGAAATTTAAGTAGTAAACTTACTTCACAGTAAGAGTAAAAGTTTGCTGAGTCAGCAGCTAAGTTACCAAAAGTTTCAAATGAAAGACCATGCTCAATATGGCGCAAAACACACAAATCCTGTGGAACAAGAGTGGAGTGTTGAATCTGTTACTGCATAATCAAGCAAAAGCACACACAACTGATGTGAAGTAAACAGATGGTTTTCAAATATGTAGTTTGTGAAACATCTGCAAACTTATAATGTTTCAGTAGAAGTGAGTAAGCTGCATGAGAACTCCCTGAATTAAAGCAACAGATAAATATATTAATAGTGAGATCTGAAAGACAACATCACCTACACTAAATCACATAACATCATCACAGGGAAGAAAACTTCAGAGTTCCCACAGAGGCACTGTCCTGTACAGTTTATGTGGCTGTGGTTCTTTACAAGTTTAACAACTCACACTTACTGCACTTACACAATAAAATTACTCTTCAGTTGCAGCACACCACTGCATATAATTATAATCAAAGAACACTTAACATTCTGTGTCATAAAATAACTTTATTTATGTTCTGCCAGACACTTTTGATTATATGTAATCTTACTGTATTATGGAACATGTTTAATATTTGTTGAGTAAATCACAATAATAAGAGACAAACTCCAGTCAAACACAGTGTCTTATAATTTAGAAAATACTCATGTACATAGATACACTACCATACAAGGACACAGGGTCTGCAAATATATTCTGAAGTAGTAAAAAAACCAATGGTTGTCAAACAAGTGTACATCAGGTACAATCTGGGATAGTATTTGAGAAGAAAATGGAAACATTTTTTTCTCAACTTTACCTGATACAGAACTGGCACCACTGGTTCTTCTGGGTGATGCACTGCTCTGTCTCCGTTCACTGTCACACAGATGCAAAGTGATATGTTCCTCGCGGACACCCAGCAAATCCAGTGACCTACAAATTCATCCGAACTTTATAAAATGTAATTAAAAGAAACTACTTAAAGCAAAAACTAAAGCCCACCTTATTAGTACAACACACAAACAGTTCTTTGAAACCTATTCTGTGGCAGTTGCAATAAATTATCTCATATTTCTCTATCAACCACCTTAATATGATTCATACTGCATGCCTTTCTATATCTAGGCACATCTAGGGATCTTTTCCCTTTCAGATCTTCTCACCAAAGTTTTGTATCAATTTCTTATTTCCCCACATACCGCAAACCCCACCCACTTCCAGTGCCTTCATTTAAACATCATAACAATATTAGGCAAAGAATACAATTTTGGAAACTCCATGGGATGCCATTTTTATGAACTCCTGTTATTGCACATGTCTTAGGTTCCAATATCCTCACCAGGACTTTGTTTCCCTTACTTCAGCATCCAATGATGAGAGAAATACTTCATGCAGAATTCGTAGATTCAAAGCCAATGAACAGATGGAGGACAAACAAACACAGAGGCAAACAAAAGAATAAATAAATAAATAAAATAAATAAATAA
>Ga0123352_10004032_pt1 | contig 21508 bp, 19 predicted proteins | sample TergutLab28metaG_FD_89700 | JGI IMG/M metagenome (GOLD analysis project Ga0123352, IMG submission 89700) | Labiotermes labralis P1 segment gut microbial communities from Petit-Saut dam, French Guiana - Lab288 P1 | ecosystem: Host-associated > Arthropoda: Insects > Digestive system > Gut ...
AAGTCTGTACGGGGGGTGCGGGGGATTCTTAAGGGGGGCCGGCTGGGGGCGAGCCCCCTGCCCCCCTTAAGTGCCCTTTTTCTGGTTACTCTTTTTGGGCAAGCAAAAAGAGTAACCCGGGGTATGGGGCGGAGCGCCCATTTCATTTCCATCGGAGATTCCGATTAAAGTCCTTAAAGTCCGAGAGATAAAGCAAAGAAGCCACCCACCCAAAGGAGACAACCCAAGTGACCAAAAAACAAACCGCCGGCGCAATCGTAAAATCCCTGGAAGACCACTACCCCGAAGCCCTTTGTTCACTGGAATACATAGAACCCTACCGCCTGCTAATCGCGGTAAGGCTGGCCGCCCAATGCACCGACGAGCGTGTAAACCAAACCACCCCGCACCTATTCGCCAAATACCCGACCTTAGAAAGCCTGGCAAAAGCAAACGCAAGCGAGGTAGCCGAAATCGTCCGCCCCTGTGGCCTGGGCAACACAAAAGCAAGAGACATAGTAGCCGCCTGCGAAATGCTGCTGACAAAGTACGCGGGAAAAGTCCCGGACGAAATCGACGAGCTGTTAAAACTCCCCGGCGTAGGCCGTAAAACCGCAAATCTAATCGTCGGCGACGTCTATGGAAAACCCGCCGTCGTCTGTGACACCCACTGCATTAGAATCACAAACCTAATGGGATTGAGCGACTCAAAAAACCCAAATATCGTCGAAAAGCAGTTGCGGGCGATCCTGCCGCCCGAAAAATCAAATGACTTCTGTCACCGCCTGGTTCTACACGGCCGCGCGGTCTGCAAGGCCAGAACCCCCGATTGCCCGGCCTGTTGCGCCAGCCACTTGTGCGCTTACGGCAAAAAAGTAACCGGCCCCAAAATATAAAGAGCAACACCAGCCTAAGCCCGTGCTGCTCCTCACATGGAGAGTATGTAGCGGCCTAATGTAAGTCTCGGGGAAGCGCATCACCCAAGTCTGCGCCGGCGGCAAAAACATCATCCGCCGCAGTAGGACCCATGATTGGGGACTCAACTTCGGCAACCCCAAGCGATTGGGGCTCGATTTCTTCTGTGCGCGGAAAGTCGCAGTAACTGCCCTCAAAATCTTCGATAAGCGGCTCTTCTTCGATCAGTGTCTGGTCGAGCTCATCCTCCGTCTCGGTCAATACCTCTTCCTCCACACAATCTGGTAAATCTTGGCATTCATCCGGCGCGGCTTGCGCAGGCGGGCAGGGCTGTGGCGTATGCGAGCGCCTATGATTAGGCGTACACGGCCGGCCACAAACCGGGCAGCAAACCGGCGCACAAACCCGACGGCAACAACACCGCGACTGATCCGGGCTCTTATTCCATCCCATTATTACACCTCCTACAGTAATTTCTCTTACCAGTATAAGGAAAAAATCTCAAGATGTTCCAATCAAAAATGCGGGGTACAACCGTTTGTCACTATATTGTAATGAATTGCCCGGATTTGCGCTTATGAACACAGGATAAACTAACTAAGGCAATCGGCCGTGACGCAAATTTAGTTAATTAGTGCTTTTATTTTAGGAAAAATGTGTTATAATATCTATTGTGAGACGTAGATATTATATTTGCGCCAACACCTCGCTGCTAAAGCGGCAGCCGGCTTTTTGATGTGCGATTATACACATATGTGTTATAATACCCAAAGACTGAGAGTTCAGTTGACAGTGGTTCATTCTGTATTGTCAACTGTTTATCATACCGCAAAGGAAGATATGCTTTTGGAGAAATTTATTATGCAGGGCGGTGCACGGCTGAGCGGGGAAGTAACTATAGGCGGCGCAAAGAACGCCGTGGTCGCGATTATCCCCGCCACTATTCTTGCCAAAGGGCGCTGTGTCATTCACAATGTGCCCAACATCAGTGACGTGAGCATACTGTTAAAGGTTCTGGCTGAGATGGGCGCGGACGTTGCCTTTCACGACAAGAGAACCGTTGAGATAGATACCACAAACATCACAAATCCATATGTTTCTTACGAGCTTGCGCGGCATCTTCGCGCCTCTTACTATTACTTGGGTGCGCTGATCGGCCGCTGCGGCCAGGCCAGCGTTTCCATGCCGGGCGGATGCTCATTGGGTGTCCGGCCGATCGACCAGCACATCAAGGGGTTTGAAAGCCTGGGTGCGAGCGTTTCCATCGACCACGGCGTGATCAACACTTCCCTTGAAGGCAGCCTTATCGGCTCACACGTTTATTTTGACGTGGTATCGGTTGGCGCGACCATCAACGTGATGCTCGCCGCGGCGCGGGCAAAAGGGCTGACCATCCTCGAAAATGTAGCCAAAGAGCCGCACATCGTCGACCTTGCAAACTTCCTCAACACGATGGGCGCGGATATCCGCGGCGCGGGAACCGACGTGATCAAAATCCACGGGGTGGATATTATGCGCGGGGCTGAGTACTCGATCATCCCCGACCAGATTGAGGCGGGCACATACATGATCGCGGCGGCGGCCACCGGCGGGGATGTTCTGGTTCAAAACGTAATCCCCAAGCATATGGAATCCGTCTCGAACAAGTTGATCCACGCGGGCGCGATTGTAGAGGAATACGACGACAGCATCCGCGTTCGGCGGGAAGGCCCGGTTCTGCCCACCAACATCAAAACCATGTCACATCCCGGCTTCCCGACCGATATGCAGCCGCAGATGACCGCCATGCTCGCGCTTTCCGAGGGCACAAGCGTGGTCACTGAAGGCATTTGGGACAGCCGTTTCCGCTATGTGGATGAGCTGGCACGAATGGGCGCGAACATCCAGGTAGACGGAAAAGTCGCCGTGGTGCAGGGGGTCGAGCGGCTGACCGGCGCCCAAGTCAAAGCAACCGACCTGCGGGCGGGCGCGGCGCTCATGATCGCCGCACTGACCGCCAAAGGCGAGACCGAGATCGAGGACATCTTCCACATCGAGCGCGGCTACGAGGATGTGGTTGACAAGTTCCGCTCACTGGGCGCGACGGTCAAACGGATTGAAGTGCCGGATGTGGATATCCCGGCCGCGTTGTAGTCAGTTGAAAATGCATAGTTGACGATATAAAGTATCGCTTCGCGATTGATTTTAGACAATCATCGCGAAGCGACTTCTTATTGCTGTTCATTAATTTTCGACATCAATTGACATTTTACCCAATAGGCGGTATACTGGCCTTAGAGGTTCCGAAAAAGGGGCCGCATGGCCGTTGCAGGTGCGGGAACACCTTGCAACGGGAAAAGGTGACAAACGTTTAAACACAACCACCCTTCCACTTCCACACGGCAAAATCATTATACACTTTTTTAAAATGATTTTCAAGCCGTTTGGAATCAACGCCATTTTCTGGCGCGTGTGAGGGTCTTCCCTCATGCGCGCTATTTTTTCGGGATCTCCGGCAAAGCGGGGCAGGGGCGCTCAAAGTGCCCGGCCCCGTCTTGTTTATAACCAACTATTTTTTGAGCATCGCCGCCACTACGGTTATATCATCTCCCCGGCTTTCGGTTCTTCGGGTTTTTGCTGTGATGGCCAGCTGTTCACACAGGCGCTGAACCCCCGTGTCTTTCAGGCTGCCCAGCTCCGATTTGACCCAGTCCGTGCCGGTGCCGGTCACCCCGTCGCTGACCATAACCACGGTGTCCCCATCGTGCAGGGTGACGCTGCTTTTTTCGAACGCAACCCCGTGCAGAATCCCGGCGGGCAGGGAGGCGCTTTCGAGATACCCGGCCTTGCCGCCTTTGATGATAAAGGTCGGCGCGGCCCCGGCTTTGAAAAAATTTGCTTTGCCGGTAAACAGGTCAAGGGCGCAGACGTCGATGGTGGCCAGTGACTCCTCCCCCGACTTGATGAGAAGCGCCGAGTTGACCATCTTGAGCGCGGCGTCGTAGCTGACCCCAACCTTGACCAGCTTGATGAGCAGGTCACAGGCCATGGTCGAATCCACCGCCGCACTGCCCCCGCTGCCCATCCCGTCCGACAGGATGAGATGGGCTTGTCCGCCCTTATTTTTGATGCAGTCATACGCGTCCCCACAAAGCCGGCTCTTTCCGCCGGTCAGCTGATAACCGCCCACCTCGACTGTGTATGTCGCCTTTTCACAAAAGGTCAGGGTGACAAGCTTTTCGCGGGTAACCGCTTCAGGCAGGTCAAAGTCGGTTTCTAAAATCGCGCACAAGTCAAGGGTCGCCTTGGTTTTGCTCAGCCGCCCGATCTGAAAGCCGGGGATGCACAGCTCGATTTTGATTCGGCCATACCGGTCAACCGTGGAGGAAAGCCGGTGAATCCGCAGACCGAGACAAGCGAAATAAGCTTCGATCTGCCCGGCTTTTTCAGGTTCGAGCGGTCGGGAGGCGGAAAGCTCGTCCGAAAGCTCACCCAGCATTTGCGCGATCCCCTCAAATTGATCAATCAGCACCGACCGGACTTTCCCGACCTTGCGCTGGACATTTTCCCTGGCTGTGTAAGCGATGAACTGCCCGCTCAATTCACGGATGAGCTCGTCCAGCCGACAGCACCCCTGCAAGAAGTGGCGGGGCATTTTTTCGCGGGAGATGATCCCCTCTTTGCGCAGGAGTGTAATGGCCTCGCGCATGGCCGGGAGTGTGGTTTCACTGCGCAGCTGCCAGCAGGAGGCCGACATCCCGCAGCCGACGCAGACTCGGGCGGCCACTCGCCGGGTGATCTCGTCCGGGTCGGGGCTTTCCAGCTTACAGAGCTTTTCGCTGACCTCGCGGGTGGTTTGGCCGATCTCAGAAAGCGCGGCCGCATAGTCCTCCAGCCGCTCGCGCAGGACGGCTTGTCCGTCGGTCTCTCCCACACTTGCCGGAAGGCTGCGCATGGCCAGCCGAGAGATCACACCGCCGGGGATAGCCATAAAGAGCACACTGGCCGCGAAAACTTCGTAGATGGCCGCGTTCGCCCCAGCCACCTCCATGGTCAGGAGAGACACACCGGTGTTAATCACAATAAAGGCGGAAGCCCCCGCGATTTTTCCGAACTGGGCGAACAGGCCGGCCGCCAGCCCGCCGAACGCGTACGCTCCGACCACATAGCTGTAATCCCCGCTGACCAATGCCACCGCCACCCCCGCCGAGATGCCGGCGATCGCGCCGCCCGCCTCCCGGCCATGCCGCGCGGCCACCAAGATCATCAGCACGCCCAAAATCCGCCCAACACTCAGCCCAACCACCACAATCGGGGAGAAAGCCATCAGCACAACGCACCCGGCAATGATCAGGCAGGAGACCTCAGCCCGGTTCGCGCCAAGCAGTCCGCCCCCCAGCGCGAGCAGTGAGCGCCCAAAAAAGTAAGCCGCGCCGCAGCCCAAAAAGATTTCGGCCACCCGTACAACAACGTCAAACAAAGTGGGGTCGCCCAATACCAACAGCGCCCCGCCGCTGATTGCCAACCCCAGAAAGCAGGTAAGCGCAGAAAACAGCGGGCGGCGGTCCTCGTCTTTGATCCGGCCGGCAAACAGCCAGCCGGCCGCCAAAACCAGAAGAATGGCCGCCAGATATTGAATCCCAAAAGCAGGCCCGTGCAAAACTATGTAACCGGCAATCGCACCCAAAGCCGCGCCCATCGCGTTTGCCCCGCTCAGCGCGGCCACCAGCGCCACCCCAAAAGGCGCCACCGAGCCGAACAAAACCCCCTGTGAGAGTATAAGCCCGCCCAGCCCCGCGCCAAAAATGCCCAACAGCGCGCTTTTTCGCCCGGCAAACTGCCGCAGATGTTCAAGCGGCGATATGCCGACCATGTCTGTTTTGTTTTGCATCCCAATCCCTCCGGCAAGAAACTTCCAATTTCTACCATCTCATCTTAACTATACCCGGAAACGTGGCTGAAACTTGTCGAACCGGCGGGATCAAAATGTTTGACTGTAAAGCAAAAAGACTTGACAGGTCGGGCTCCTTCGTGTATACTGAGGCAGGATTGTGGCAGAACATCGGCGGCAAAAGCTCTTTTTGCATGGAACAAGCTCAGCTATATGTGGGAGGACTGGCCGTGCCCAAGAATTTGAAGATTTCCGTTCTGCTTGACTATTACGGCGGTATGCTGACCGAAAAACAGCGGGAAGTGGCCGAATGGTATTACAACGAAGACCTCTCACTGGCCGAAATCGCCGAACATTCGGGGATTACCCGGCAGGGTGTTCGCGACTCAATCAAACGGGCCGAGTCACAGCTGGTTGAATGTGAGACCAAGATGGGTCTGCACGCGCGCTTTGTAGGGATTCAAAAATCGCTGGACGAAATATCCGAGCAGGCCAGCTATATCCAGGAAGAAAGCGCCCGGGTAGCGGGCGGCGGCGCATTCTGGAACCGCGCCCAGCGCATTATGGACTTAACAGACGAAATTTCGTGGTGAATACAGTAAACAATTTTGTGTCCGCAAGCGGACTTAATTTAAATAAATCGCAAAGCGACACATTCATTGTCAATTGTACACTGTCAATTGTTAATTGAAAAAAGGGGGGTGACCGAATGGCGTTTGAAGGCTTGAGCGACAAATTACAGCTTACGTTTAAAAAGCTCAGGGGCAAGGGCAAGGTCAAAGAAGCCGACATCAAAGAAGTGATGCGGGAAGTTCGAATCGCCCTGCTTGAGTCGGATGTCAACTACAAGGTCGCCAAAGACTTTATCGCCGCCGTAACCGAAGAGGCAATCGGCTCGAAAGTCATGGACAGCTTAACCCCCGCCCAGCAGATCATCAAAATCATCGACGACCAGCTGACCGCCCTGATGGGCTCCGAACACGATGGGATCAAGCTCCAAAACAAGCCGCCCACCATCATCATGATGTGCGGGCTTCAGGGTTCGGGTAAGACCACCCATTCGGCCAAGCTGGCCGGGTATTACCGAAAAATGGGCAGGCGCCCGCTTTTGGTTGCCTGTGACATATACCGCCCTGCCGCGATTGATCAGCTCAAGATTGTCGGCGAGCGGGTAAACGCCCCCGTCTTCGAGATGGGCACCGAAAACCCGGTTACCATCGCCAAAAAGGCGGTGCTGCACGCGCGCGATTACGGCAACGACATCGTGATACTCGACACCGCAGGCCGCCTGCACATCGACGAAGCGCTTATGGACGAGCTGCAGAATATGAAATCGACCGTCTCGCCGCACGAGATTATGCTGGTGGTTGACGCGATGACCGGCCAGGATGCAGTCAACGTGGCGCAGACTTTTGACCAGACCCTGGGAATTACCGGCGTGATCATGACCAAGCTGGACGGCGATACCCGCGGGGGCGCGGCCCTTTCAGTCAAAGCGGTCACCGGCAAGCCGATCAAGTTTGTGGGTACCGGCGAGCGGTTGGACGCCCTTGAGCCTTTCCACCCCGACCGGATGGCCTCCCGAATCCTCGGGATGGGCGACGTACTCACACTCATCGATAAAGCACAGCAGAACATCGACGAAAAACAGGCACAACACATTGCCGACAAGCTGGAAAAAAACAAGTTCGACTTAGAAGATTTGGTCGAGCAGATGCGCCAGGTGCGCAAGATGGGCTCGCTCGAATCATTGCTCAGCATGATCCCCGGTGTGGGTGGAAAACTGAGCGAAGAAGAGACCGAAGCGGGCGAAAAAAACCTGAGACAGATGGAAGTCATCATCGGCTCGATGACCAGGGGTGAGCGCCGAAAGCCGGACATCATCACCCCCGGCCGAAAAAAGCGGATCGCCGCCGGTTCGGGTACACAGGTCGAGGACGTAAACCGGTTGCTTAAACAGTACCGCGAAATGCAGCGGATGTTTAAGATGATGACCGGCAAGACCGGCACCGGCAAAAAGAAGCGCCGGACCGGCATACCCGGAATGGGTGGTATGGGCGGAATGGGTTTTCCCTTTCGATAAAGCGGCCGCGGCTTTGTTTAGCCGGCCGCCAACACACTGAAGATTATGGAGGTGAAACAGAAGTTATGGCTGTAAAAATACGACTGCGCAGAATGGGCGCGAAAAAAGCACCCTTTTACCGCGTTGTAGTGGCTGATTCCCGCTACCCCAGAGATGGCAGGTTCATTGAAGAAATCGGCTACTACGACCCCACCAAAGAACCTTCCCTGGTTAAAATTGACGGGGAGAAAGTCAAAAAATGGCTGGAGAACGGCGCACAGCCCACCGACACTGTCCGTGCGCTTTTAAAAAAGCACAACATCGTTTAAGCCAAGCAAAGCTCTTTCACTGACAGGCAATGAAACAGAAGTCTCCCCCAGCCCGGAAAGTTGCCCGGCCGGGGGAGCGGCAACCCCCGAAGAGGAGCGTTTTGGATGGAACAGTTAATTGCAGAGATTGTTAAAGGTTTGGTAGAGGACAAAGAGAACATAAACATCACAAAGGCGGAACCGGACGACGAGGGTGTCGTGGTCTATCACATCAGCGTCTCGCCGGACGATATGGGGCGTGTGATCGGCAAGCAAGGCAGAATCGCAAAAGCGATCCGCACAGTTGTCCGCTCGGCCGCCAGCCGCACCGGCGAAAAAGCTGTCGTCGAAATCGATTAGACTACAAAGCCTGTGGCAGCGTTTGCCACAGGCTTCTTTATTTTGGTTGGTAAGCGTGTCCTTGCAGGCAGGCGTTAACTGTGCTACAATTACAAAGGCGAAGGTAGAGCGCGGCGGTTGTTGGCCAAGCCCTCCGAAAGGGGGTGAGGCATATGATAACATATGAGTGCGCAATGTTTGCGATGACTCTGGCAATGTTAATCATAGCACTTTTTGACATAAAAAAGTGACCGCCCCTGCCCTAGGAAGCTAGGCGGTCACTATTCGACGGCTTGGCAACCGTCAGGCGGCTACCTTTGCTACTTTTATTATATGAACATTCGCGCCGGTTGTCAAGTAAATGGCAGCCGACTTTTTATACCACAAACTTCATTTTATATGGTATAATGTTCACTGAAAGGCGTGAACATTATACAGATTTTTAATAGCCGCGCTCACGGCGATGGCCAATTATACCATGGCTACGCTCATGGTATAATGTCCCGAGCGGCGGTTGGCTTGCCTTATCTTGGGATAGGGAGGGGGCGAAGCCATGGATACTTACCAACTCAGCCAGCCGTCCACACACGGCTGCCCCTGTACTTTTATGATAGCAATCCAAAATATACGCTGTCAATACTATGTATAGTAAAACGAGGAAACCCAAACATGCAAAAACAATATCTGGAATGTGGAAAAATCGTGACCACACACGGCCTGCACGGCGAGGTCAAAGTCCAGCCCTGGTCAGATTCCCCCGACTTTCTCTGTAACTTTGAAACCGTCTACCTGGGGTCGGATAAAAAACCTTATCCCATCGCGCGGGCGCGGGCGCAAAAGAATATGCTGATCCTGAAGCTGGGCGGCGTCGAGAGCATTGACGACGCGCTGGCTTTGCGGGGCAAAGTGCTCTACATCGACCGGGATGAGGACATTCTCGAAGACGGCGAGTACTTTGTCCAAGACTTGATCGGGTTGGCTGTGCGCGACGCGGACAGCGGCGAAGAATACGGCAGGCTGACCGACGTCTTCTTTACCGGGGCAAACGATGTTTACGAGCTGACCGGGCCGGACGAAGTCAAGCGGCTGTTCCCGGCCATTAAAGATGTGATAATCGAGACGGATACCCAAAGCGGCGTGATGCGCATCCGCCCATTGAAAGGATTGTTTGACAATGCGGATTGACATCCTCACCCTCTTCCCCGATATGTGCGAGCGGGTGATGGGCGAAAGCATCATCGGGCGAGCACAGGCGGCGGGCAAAATCGAGGTGAACTGCCACCAGATCCGCGATTACAGCCCGGACAAGCACCGCCGCACCGACGACACCCTTTACGGCGGCGGGAAAGGGATGTTGATGACCGCCGAGCCGATTTACCGCTGTTGGGAAGCGGTCACGCAGGGCGAAAGCCCGCGCCCCCATCTGATCTATATGACGCCAAAAGGCAAGCTTTTAACCCAGGCTCGGGTAGCCGAGCTGGCCCAGCTCCCGCGGATCGGGATTCTTTGCGGCCACTACGAGGGGGTCGACCAGCGGCTGATCGACGAGCTGGTGGACGAGCAGCTGAGCATCGGCGACTATGTGCTGACCGGGGGGGAATTGCCCGCGCTCGTGCTTGCCGATGGAGTCGCGCGTTTGTGTGAGGGGGTGCTCTCCGACCAAAGCTGCTGGCAGGAAGAAAGCCTGGCCGCAGACGGCCTGCTCGAAGCGCCCCACTACACCAAACCTTTTGACTGGCGGGGGCGGTGTGTCCCCGAAATTTTGATTACCGGCCATCACGCCAACATCGAGCGCTGGCGGCGGGAACAATCCCTTCTCACCACAGTAAAGAACCGCCCCGACCTGATGGAGAAAGCCACCCTGACCGCCCGGGACAGGCTCTTTCTGGCCGGGTATTTTTCCGCGATTGAAAATGACGAAGGGCGGGCTGCAAAGTGATTGGAACCATGGTAAATGTCGGGGCAATCGCCGCCGGGTCCCTGATCGGGGTCGCCCTGAAAAAAGGCATCTCCGAGGAAATGAGCAGTTCGGTGGTCAAGGTACAGGGAGTGGTCATTGCGGTCATCTCCATCAACGGGATGATCGGCGCGATGTTTATGGTAGACCCGGTCAGCGGGGCGCTCAACTCGTCAGGCGGGCTGCTGCTGCTGGTGGCCATGGTTTTGGGGTGCGCGGCCGGTGAGCTGCTAAAAATCGAAGACCGGGTGAACATCTTCGCCAAAAAAATCGAGAACCGCTTTGGCGCAGACGGCTTTGCCAAGGGGTTTGTAGCCGCTTCACTTATTTTTCCCATCGGTGCATTGGCCGTGATCGGCCCTTTGCAGGACGGTTTGTTGGGTGATGCCAGCCTGCTTTATATCAAAAGTATGCTCGACTTTGTCATCTCGATTGTTCTCGCCTCAACCCTGGGGATCGGCGTACTCTTTTCGTTTATACCGGTGCTGATCTTACAGGGGGGGATCACCCTGCTGGCCGAAGCCATTTACCCCTTTGTCACCGACCATCTGCTTGACTTGTTCAGTATGACCGGTTACGCCATTGTCCTGTGTATTGGAATCAACTTTTTCGCCGGCGCAAAAATTAAAGTTGCGAACTTACTTCCCGCTTTGCTTGTCCCAATCATATACTACTTTATCACAGTCGGTTAACAACAGCCAACCGATTGTGATAGTAGATACAATTTTAACGAATTTATGTAGATATCATACAATCGTGGATCGGAATCAATCATGGATGTTGGAAACTACGCAAAATTTTAGAAATTTTTCCCCCACACCGCCAAACTGTGTTGACGTAGGCCGGGAATGTGTTATAATTACATAGAACAAATCTGGAACAGCTTGTATGGGGCCACGGTACACCATGAACAGCCGGTGCAGAGTACCCGGCGATAACAAGCGGCGCACAGTGTCCGCGCATATCGGTGGGGCTTACTTCACCGGATAAATCAATATCACACTAAGACTAAGGGAGTATCTGTCATGTTTGTTAAAGAAGTATCCGTTCAAAACCAGGTAGGCCTTCACGCGCGGCCGGCGACATTCTTTATCCAAAAAGCCAACGAGTTTAAGTCGTCCATCTGGGTAGAAAAAGAAGAGCGCCGTGTAAATGCCAAAAGCCTGCTGGGTGTGCTCTCACTGGGGATTGTCGGCGGCACCGGCATTAAAATCATTGCTGACGGCCCGGACGAAGAGCTGGCGGTCGAGGGTCTGGTAAAGCTCGTTGAATCCGGCTTTGCCGAATAACAGCGAATATTTTTACAGCGCATTGCGTCGCCAAGTTTAATGGCGGCGCAATTTTTCATTTGGTAAGAAGCTTGATCAAAATTTGTGCAAGGCCGTGCGTAGAAATCACTGTAATCCCACTTGTGAGATTACAGTGTCGGCGCCGGCAGCTTGCCGATGGGAGGTGTGCGCGTTGTGAGCTTTGATCACATCAAGGGGCTGCGCGAAAAAGCGCGGCAATTGCCGGGTGACCCCGGCGTTTATCTGATGCGGGACAGCGCCGGGCAGATCATCTATGTCGGCAAGGCCAAGGCGCTGCGCACCCGGGTGAGCAGTTACTTCCGCAGCATCGAAAAACACCCGGAAAAGACACTGCGCCAGGTACACGCCACCCGCGACTTTGAAACCATTGTAACGGCCAGTGAGTTTGAGGCCCTTGTGCTTGAGTGCAGCATGATCAAACAGTACCAGCCCAAATACAACATTCTGCTCAAAGACGACAAGGGTTACCATTACCTGCGAGTTTCGGCGGACGAATACCCGCGCATCTCAGCAGAAAAACAGCTGGTCAGCGACGGCGCAAAGTGGCTTGGACCCTATATATCCTCTTTTGTTGTCAGCCAAACGGTGGACGAAGTCAATAAGGCGTTTATGCTGCCCACCTGTAAGCGAAAATTCCCGGATGATTTTCGCAAAGGCCGCCCCTGCCTCAATTACCACATCCAGCAGTGTATCGGGCTGTGCAACGGCCGGACAAGCAAGGAGCGTTTTTCGGAAATCATCGAGCAGGCGGTCGAGTTCATCACCCAGGGCGCGAGCGGTTCACTTGAGCTGTTAGAGTCGCGGATGCTGGCCGCCAGCGAGGCAATGGATTTCGAAAAGGCGGCGTTTTACCGCGACCGGATGCGGGCGATCCAGCGGATGGCCGACCAGCAAAACGTCGTCTTCACCAAAAGTGAGGACGCCGACGTGCTCGCGCTTTTACAAAACGGGAAAGAGAGTTGCGCGGTCATCTTAAAGATTCGCGGCCAGCGCCTGGTGGACAAACAAACTTTCCAGCTGGGCGAAATCGAAGAGCTGTCTGCCGCGCGCGGAGAACTCATCCTCTCATACTATGGACAGGGCGGGACGGATATTCCCGGCAGTATCCTGCTGGACGGGCAGTGTGAGGACAGTGCGCTGATCGAGCGGTATCTGCGCGAACACCGGGGAAAGAAAGCGGTGCTGCACATCCCCGCCAGGGGGGAGGGGTTGCGGCTGGTCAAGATGGCCGGGGCAAACGCCGCCCAGCAGCTTGCGCACAAGATCGAGCGAACCGGCCGGGAGCTGGCCGCGCTGGACGAACTGGCCCGCCTGCTCGGGCTTTCGCGAACGCCCGATTACATCGAAGCCTACGATATTTCAAACTACGCCGGTCAGACGATGGTCGGCGGGATGATCGTGTTTGAGAACGGACGCCCGCTCAAGTCGGCCTACAAGAAGTTCAACATCAAAGAGGTCACCGGCCCGGACGATTACGCCAGTATGCGCGAAGTGCTCACCCGCCGCCTAAACCGCTACCTCGAAGAAAAAGAGAGCGGCAAAGGTTTCGGCAAGCTGCCTGACTTGATTTTGCTGGACGGCGGACAGGGACATGTCTCGGCAGTCAAGCCGATTCTGGAGGAAATGGGGCTGGATATCCCGGTCTTTGGGATGGTCAAGGATACCAAACACAAGACGCGGGCAATCGCCCAAACGGGGGGCGAGATCGCGTTTACCTCCGGTAAGAGCGCCTTTGCGCTGGTCACAAAAATTCAGGAAGAAGTGCACCGCTTTGCCCTGAGCACTATGCAGCAAAAGCACAAGAAGGGCAGTTTCACCCTGCGGCTAACCCAGGTTGACGGGATCGGCGAAAAGCGGGCGGCCGCGCTCTTAAAGCACTTCAAGACGCAAAAAGCGCTCAGCACTGCCACTGTCGAAGACTTGGCCGCCGCACCGGGTATGACCGTCAAAACCGCACAGGCGGTGTATGATTTCCTGCGCCTGCCTTAATTTCCCTGATTATTGCCTAAAAGAAAGTTGACAAGCGCGGGGTTTTTGCGCATAATAGATTTGGTGCGCAACCATGCGCAAAGATTTGGCTAAGGGGGCGTGCGATATCCGGGTAATCACAGGTTTGGCCAGGGGGCGCAGGCTGGAAGCCCCACAGGGTTGGAATACCCGCCCAACTTCGGCCAGAGTTAAAGAAGCAGCCTTTAGCATTATCCAGTTTGAGACCCCCGGCGCGCGCGTGCTCGACCTGTTCTCAGGGACAGGACAGATGGGGATTGAGGCGCTCTCGCGCGGGGCAGGCCAGTGTGTCTTTGTCGAAAACGCGCGGGAAAGCTTGGCTGTCCTGCGCAAAAACCTGGAGACCAGCGGCCCTTGGCAAAACGCAAAAATTATGCCCACCGACGCGGTCGGTTATCTGAAAGGTTTGGAGCGGGGCGTGTTTGACATCGCGCTTCTCGACCCGCCTTACGCGGCCGGCCTGCTGGCTGATTGCCTGAAACTGCTGGCCGAAAAAATGCGCCCGGGCGGGGTGGTCCTGTGTGAGGCGGACGCGCGGCTTGATTTGCCCGAAAGCATACCGCCGCTTATGCGCAAAAAAAGCTACAAGTATGGAAGCACCCGGCTTTTTCACTACCGGGTAAGCGACGATCAGGGTCAGGGGGAGCGGCATTGACAACCGTGATCTGTCCGGGCAGTTTTGACCCGGTAACCAATGGGCACAGGGACATCATCACGCGGGCCAGCCGGATGTTTGACCGGGTGATCGCGCTGGTGGTAATCAACGTGGCCAAGACACCCTCTTTCACCGCTGACGAGCGGGTCAAGATGCTGCGCAAATCCACCGCACACCTGCCCAACGTCGAGATTGATTCCTACCACGGCCTGCTGGCCGATTACGTTCGGGAAAAAGGCGCGGTCGCCATCTGTAAAGGACTGCGGGCGATGTCTGACTTTGAGTACGAGTTCCAGATGGCGCTGACCAACAAAAAGCTGGTACCCGAAGCCGAAACCATCTTCTTAACCACCCGAAGTGAAAACATGTACCTAAACTCTAGCATGGTCAAACAGGTCGCGTCTTTCGGCGGCGAGATCACCGACTTCGTGCCAAAAGAAGTGCACGACGACATTCGCGCCAAGCTCTGTAACCAGCCGGCAATCAAGGAAACATAAAGACACCGTGCCTGACACGGACACAGACATAGCGACCGCCGTGTTCCCAGCACGGCGCGCGGGCGTAGCCCGCGGGAGCGCAGCGGGGTTCACCCCCGCGCAGCGACGGGGGTTTGGGGGCGCAGTCCCCATTTAGATAAAAAGGGGGAGAAATCCTGTGAACATCAACGAAGTGCTGGACATGCTCGACGAGCTGTTAGACCACAGCTGGAGCCTGCCCCTCTCGGGAGGGCGGTGCGTGGTCGACGCCGACAAAGTCCGCGATTTGATCGATGATATTCGAATCAACATGCCCAGCGAAATTAAACAGGCCAAAGCGATCGTGAGTGACCGCGGCGACATTTTAGAAAGCGCAAAAGCTGAAGCTGAAGCGATTATCCGAAAAGCCGAGGATCGGGCAAAAGTGCTCATGTCCAAAGAAGAGGCATTTAAAAATGCACAGGCCAAGGCAAGCGAGATGTTATCTCAAACACAGATGCAATCGCGAGAAATGCGCACGGCTGCCCAGAGTTTTTCGGACGATATCCTGCGGGTAACCGAGGAGTCTTTGGTCAAGGCACTCACTGAATTGAAATCTACCCGACAAGCTTTGAAAGGCAAGGCAAAAAAATAGCAAAAAAACGACACTATATAGATGTAGGCACATGATATCATGTATGCTGTGTGGGCAAGCCAACAGCGCAAAGGAAGGAATTTGCCAGATGAGTGATAAGCCGATCTTTAAATCGACCATGTTCGGTGGGTTCGAGCGGCAGTCTGTCCTCAACTACATTTATGAGGAAGTCAGCAGAAACCAAGAGATTCAAGAAACATTGACCGCCCAGATTGAAGCGGCCAACGCCGCCAAAGAAAAGGCCGAGCAGGCCGCAGCGGCCGCGGACAAAAAGTTTGCCGACGGCGAAGCCGAAGTGACGGCTGCCCGCAATGATCTGAGCAAGGCAAAGGGTGAAAACGCAGAGCTCACTTCGATGATTGACGGCCTTAACAAAGAAATTGCCCGTCAAGAGGCCATCGTCGCTGAAAAAGAAGAGCTGCTTCGCAAAGCTGCCATCGAAAAAGAGGAACTGCTTCGCAAAGCCGACGCCGAGCGGGAGGAAATTTTGCGCGAGGCCGATCTTGCCAAAGCCGGGCTTGAGCAGCGAATCGTCGTGCTTGAGCAGAAAAACGCCGAGCTTGAAGAGCGGGCCACCCATGCGTACGACGACGAAATGGTGGGCGAAAAAGAAGAGCTGCTCAAAGAAGCCGGCCTGGTCAAGAGCGACCTTGAAGCACGCATTGCCGAGCTTGAGCAAATCAACGCCGGTCTCGCCAAACAGATTGACGGCCTGCCAAACGATACGCCCGGGCAGACGGCTACCGCCGCTGAGTTCGAAAAAGTTAAGCTGCAAATCGGGGATTTGATGATCCGCTCCCACATCGACTCCGAGCGCATTTTGGAGGACGCGCGGGTACAGGCCAGGCAGATCACCGGTCAGGCGGATGAAGAAGCCCGCCAGACCATCGACGCCGCACACGAAAGATCCCGCGAGATCGAAGAAGAGGCAAACCGCTCGGCGCAGGATATCTCGAACCAGATCAGCGCTTTCCGTGCCGATATCGCAATGCTCGAAGAAAAAGTCGAGCAGTCGATGATGAATATGCGCGATAAATTCGCCGCCATTGGGGACGCAATCAGCCAGAGTGAAGACAAAATCGGTCGAAACGTACCTGTCAGACAAAGCGAATTTTTTTGATTGCCCGCCGAGTCAGGTCGGCGGTCCCGCAAATGACACCACGCCGACATCAAGTGAAAAGACATCTCCCAGAAGGCTGCCCGACCCCGCTAAACAGCGAACCCAACCGGGCGGCTTTGCTCAAAAATTGGCTTGGGTGGCCGATATGTTTTTCAATAATTACAACGGTAAGCGCTGACAAAACTTTGTCGGCGCTTCGCTTTATCCCGCGCGGCGCAAAGTTCGCAGATTGTCCACAAAATCTTTAAATCAGCGTTAATCCTTGCGGCTATAATGGCCAGAGACATAAGCCGCGTGCGGTATACATATTCGTAAAAATGTGATAAGATATTCACTGAATGCGCAAACATTTGTAGCTCTTAATGGCCTGCCAGCGGCAGCAGCCAAACGAACATTGTTAAAATATCCGTTGGTGCGTGTGCGCGCGTGTTTCCCGAGGAGGACGTACATATGACCTATCATATCGGCATTGACGTCGGCAGCACAACGTTAAAAACCGTTGTGCTGGACAATACAGGCCGGATCATCGAAAAAAGCTATCAGCGGCATTTCTCTAAGGTGCGGGAGATGACACTTGAACACTTACGCAATTTATCACCGGTCTTGCAGGGCCATCCGCTTAAGGTAACGATTACCGGCTCGGCCGGCCTCGGAATCTCAAAAGAAAACGGAATCGACTTTGTACAGGAAGTCTTCGCCACCGCCGGTGTTGTCCGCAAAACCATCCCCCAAACCGACGTGGTAATTGAGCTGGGCGGGGAGGACGCCAAGATCATCTTCCTTGGAAATGTACTTGAAGACCGGATGAACGGCAGCTGCGCCGGGGGCACCGGGGCGTTCATCGATCAGATGGCCACCTTGCTCGGTGTTACCATAAACGAGCTGGATGAGCTCAGCGGCGCGGCTGAAAAAATCTACCCAATCGCCTCCCGGTGTGGGGTGTTCGCGAAAAGCGATATCCAGCCGCTGCTCAATCAAGGCGCGCGCAAAGAGGATATCGCGGCCTCTATCTTTCAAGCGGTGGTCGACCAAACAGTAGCCGGTCTGGCACAAGGCCGAAAGATCGAGGGCAATGTGCTCTTTCTCGGCGGGCCGCTGTCTTTCTTAAAAGGGTTACAGCGGCAGTTTAAGCGCACACTCGGGCTGGATGAATCATCGGCCATCTTCCCTGAGCTTGCCCCCTATTTTGTTGCGCTGGGCGCGGCTTATTGCGCGCAGGACAGCGCGGCACTTGACTACAATCAGTTGATTGAGCGGCTGGCCCGTGCGCCGGGCGGGGTGTCTGATCTGCAAAGCGGGCCGGCGCTTTTTGAAAACGAAGACGATCTGGCACAGTTCCAAACCCGCCACGCGAAGATGACGGTGGCCGAAAAGGACATCGCGGGTTACTCCGGCAAAGCGTACCTGGGCATTGACGCGGGCAGTACGACCACCAAACTGGTACTGCTGGCCAGGGACGGCGCCATCTTACATAAACACTATATCAGCAACGCGGGCAACCCGCTGCCTGTGGTGCGCGACCAGCTTAAGACCATTTACGCGCTTTGCGGTGAGCGGATTCAGATTGCGGCCGGGGCGGTGACCGGCTATGGCGAAGAGCTGATGCGGGCCGCATTCGGGGTAGATTTCGGCCTGGTTGAGACGGTCGCCCACTTTACCGCCGCCCGCCATTTTGACCCGCAGGTTGATTTTATCATCGACATCGGCGGGCAGGACATCAAGTGCTTTAACATCAAAGACGGCGCGGTGGACGACGTCATCCTCAACGAGGCCTGCTCGTCCGGCTGCGGGTCGTTTATCGAGACTTTCGCAAAATCGATGGGTTACACCATCGCCGAGTTTTCAAAGCTGGCCACCGAGTCCCGCAGGCCGGTTGACCTGGGTACCCGCTGTACCGTCTTTATGAATTCATCGGTCAAGCAGGCGCAAAAAGACGGCTGCGCCGTCGAGGATATCTCGGCCGGATTGGCCATTTCGGTCATCAAAAACGCGCTTTACAAAGTCATTCGGGTGCGCAGCGCGGACGAGCTGGGCAGCCACATTGTGGTGCAGGGCGGCACGTTTTTGAACGACGCGGTACTGCGCTCTTTCGAGCAGGAGCTGGGCCGGGATGTCGTGCGGCTGTCCATCTCTGAGTTGATGGGCGCATATGGCGCGGCACTTCACGCAATGGAAAACGCGGACGGCATATCCGGCCTGATCACCCCCGCCGCATTGGAGGCGTTCGCGCACAGTTCAGTTTTGGCTGTCTGTAAAAAATGCACCAACAAATGTGCGCTGACCGTCAACACATTCGCGGACGGGCGCAAATTTATATCCGGCAACAAATGTGAGATGGGCGCGGGCGCGAGCACGGCTTCAACCCTGCCCAACCTGATGGCGTATAAATATGAGCGGCTGTTGGCCGCCATCCCAAACCGGCCGGGGGAAAAACGGCCGCGGGTGGGCCTGCCGCTCACACTCAATTTTTATGACAACCTGCCCTATTGGGCGGCTTTCTTTGACATGCTCGGCTGTGAAGTTGTGCTCAGCGGGCAATCCAGCCGCGAGCTTTATATGCGCGGCCAGCAGACAATCCCCTCCGACACGGTCTGTTATCCGGCCAAGCTGGTGCACGGCCACATCGAAGCGCTGGCCGACCAGCGGGTTGACCTGATCTTTTACCCCTGCATGAGTTATAATTTTGACGAGGGGATGTCGGACAACTGCTTTAACTGCCCGGTGGTCGCCTATTACCCCGAGGCGATCTCCGCGAACATGGCCAGCGTACAGACGCTCAAGTTCCTCTACCCGCACTTGAGCCTGAACGATGAGAGGTACTTTGTCAAGCGGATTTTCCCGGTGCTCAGCGGCGTTTTGCCCGGGGTCACAAAGGGCGCATTGATCAAGGCGGCGCGGGCAGGCCTTTCGGCCTATCAGGCACATCGCCGGAATATATTCGCGGCCGGACAAAAAGCTCTCGATCTGGCAGAGCGCGAAAACAAGCGGATTGTTGTCGTGGCTGGCCGGCCTTATCACATTGACCCCGAAATCAACCACGGAATTGACAAACTGCTCGGCTCGCTGGGTTTTGTGGTGCTCACCGACGACTGCATCCCGCCGCAGGGCAAAAAACAGCCGCGCAATGTTTTGAATCAGTGGACTTACCACGCGCGGATGTACAACGCCGCCCAATTTGTGGCCGCGCATCCAAAAGCCGAAATGGTACAGCTCGTCTCTTTCGGCTGTGGGCTGGACGCGGTGACAACCGACGAAGTGCGGGATATCCTGCGCCGCGGCGGCAAACTTTATACCCAGCTTAAAATTGACGAGATCAACAATCTGGGTGCGGTAAAAATCCGGCTGAGAAGCCTGGTCGCCGCAATGGACGAAAGGGATGCAAAACAGGAAAGTGTAAAGGAGGTGGCGGGCATTGCGCGATAAAAACGGCCTAATCGTCAAGCCGGTCTTTACCGAAGAGATGAAGCGGGACTACACCATCCTGATCCCGGATATGCTCACCTTTCACTTTGACCTGATTGTCGGGGTGATGAAACAGCACGGCTACAAGATGGAAGTGCTCAAAACCAACCACAAAGGGATTGCCGAAGAGGGTCTGCGCAATGTACACAACGACACCTGTTACCCGGCCCTGCTGGTAATTGGCCAGTTGATCGACGCGCTCAAAAGCGGGAAGTACGACCTTGACAAAACCGCCCTGCTGATGAGTCAGACCGGCGGCGGCTGCCGGGCATCGAACTACATATCTTTGCTGCGAAAAGCCCTTGAACAAAACGGGTTCGGGCATGTCCCTGTCCTTTCCCTCAACTTTTCGGGGCTGGAAAAAGAGCACAGCCTCCCGCTTGGCACAAAAATGGTGGTCAAATTGGTTTACGCAATCATGTACGCCGACTTTATCATGGGGATTGTCAACCAGTGCATCCCCTACGAAGTCAACAAAGGGCAGAGTTTGGCGCTGGTCGAAACCTGGAACCGCCGTCTGCTTGATCAAATGTCCGGGCCGGGATTTGTCCGGCTGGACCGCAATTACAAAGCAATACTGGCCGACTTCAGCAAAATTCCGCTTGAGAAAACCGAGAAAGTGAAAGTCGGCATCGTCGGCGAAATTTACCTCAAATACGCGCCGCTTGGCAACAACAACTTGGAGGCCTACCTGGTTTTTGAGGGGGCGGAAGTGGTCAACTCGGGGCTGATGGATTTTTTGATGTACTGCGTTTACAACGTAATCAACGACAAAAAACTGTACGGGGTCGGCGGAGTCCGGTATTATGTCTTTAAGCTGGCCCTCTGGTATTTTACCGGGCGACAGCGGGGGATGATCAAAGCCATAAAAAAACACGGCGTGTTCACGCCGCCGGCCGACTTTGCCAGTGTGATTGATATGGCCAAAGGGTATCTCGATCATGGGGTCAAGATGGGTGAGGGCTGGCTGCTCACCGCCGAGATGCTTGAGTTGATTCACGCGGGGGTAAACAACATTGTGTCCGCACAGCCTTTCGGGTGTCTGCCCAATCATATTGTGGCCAAAGGGATGATCAGAAAGATCAAGGACAACTTCCCCGCCGCCAACATCGTGGCGGTTGACTATGACCCCGGCGCTTCGAGGATTAACCAGGAGAACCGCATTAAGTTGATGTTGGCCAATGCTAAGCAGGCGGCGATGAGTGGTTGATGATGGTTTAGTATTTCCGGTGCCCTTGCCTTTCGGCCGTTTAGGACTTCGATGTGTCTTCGATGGCCTTGCCTTTCGGGCTTAAGGACTTTTATCGGAATCTCCGATGGAATAAGAATGGGCGCTACCCGCCCCATACCCCGGGGTTACTTTGGCCTCGGCCCCAAAGTAACCAAAACGCCGCTTAAGGGGGGCGGCACCCTG
>Ga0123352_10004035_pt1 | contig 21500 bp, 12 predicted proteins | sample TergutLab28metaG_FD_89700 | JGI IMG/M metagenome (GOLD analysis project Ga0123352, IMG submission 89700) | Labiotermes labralis P1 segment gut microbial communities from Petit-Saut dam, French Guiana - Lab288 P1 | ecosystem: Host-associated > Arthropoda: Insects > Digestive system > Gut ...
CTCAGGCTTCAAGCTTCACATTGCAGTACTTTCCGTATTATGTGTGATGTTCCAAGTATAGCTGTCTTTTGTAGTGAATCTATCGAGTGTTTTCCTGGTATAGTTTCCAAATGTTTCTTTAAGTTTCTCGTTACTATTCCAGTGGCTCCAATTATTACTGGTACAATCGTACATTTCATTGTTATTATTATTATTATTATTATTTAGAAAGAAATTAGTATGGTAATGTGATACATTTTTATTATAGGTACAATTCTTATCAGTCTAAGGATTAACGAGTTTTTCTCGCTTCAAATATTAGTGGCACTTCTCTGACAGTGGTGGCGTGATACGGACAGCTTGTTGAATTAACTTATCTAATGTCATCCGCACAACAATTTGTGGTTTAGAGCTGCAATTCCCCCCCCCCCCCTCAGGGAAGGTGTGTACTGCTGCTTAAATATTTTTCCTATTATAAGACTGTCTAGTTTTTGTCTAGTAACTGAGGTTATTAGTGTGAGGTTAGAGTGGGGCATTTTGTGTACGCGTTTCACACAGCACATCGTGGATGGACCGTGTGACAGTTTGAGGCAGGTTGTTATTACTTTGTTGTGTCTTCTGTTCTGTTGCGGTGCAGTACGGACAGGTTAGATCGAATGAAAAATGTTTTAACAAAATTAATCTCGACAGGAATAATTGGAATTGAATTAAAAAATGCATAATTTAATAGACCTTAGCGATTGCGTGGAAGGGGGGGGGGTGGCAAAGAGAGGAGATCATTCTACCTGATTCGCCCAAACCAAACCCAGCATTGTGAGTTTTTCAGTATTTTTAGGGAAGGTGAAGGACATTATATCTCTTGACAGAATTAAACGAAACTTATATTTTCAATATTTTATTTTTATTTAATTATTGGGAATATTGTACTATATTGTACTATATTGTACTATATTGTACTATATTTAGACGCCTTTAATACTACATCCTAATTATTGATAAAAAGTCTTCACGAAACGTATTGCACCCTGCCTTTTTTAAGGTCTTCTTTTTCCATTAGTTTCTTCAGTAAAAAAAATAAATTTGCACTTTGTTCAATGTAGATTCCACGCAGATGAAAGGAAAATAAGGTTTACCAAAGGTTGAACCCTCAAGTAATGGAAGTGTGATAGATGGGAATTTATCAATTCGAGATGTGTCAAAATTGTACGACCTTTCCTGCAGCACTCAACATGTAAAGCTGAAGAACAGGAAGGCAATTGCAGCAGAGCTAAATCCACGTGTCGGTGACAGGATTGGCCATCCAACCGTACTATCTCCAGAAAAGGAAAAAACACTGTTTGGGAGAATTATGTTTCGTGAAGAAAGAGGGTTAGGGCTAGCATCCATTCAGATGAGGTGGGGTATTTTTAATTTAGCTGAGGTGACCAAAATCAAATATTCGTGGAACACAGAGAATAAGGTTGAAGAAATAAACTGGTTTCGAGAGTTTTTAAGAAGACATCCGGACCTCAGCCTCTTTCACGTGACAGAGCTCAAGATCTCTGTAAAGAAGACTTGGCTCACTATTCAACAATTTGCAAGACATTATGAACAAAGCCTGAAAGTGTTTACAATGTCGATGAATCTAGATTTCCACTGAATAACAGCCCTCCGCAATTAATAAGCGAGAAAATAAAACGCGTGGTTATATCATTAACAAATATGGAAAGGGGAGAATATCGTAGCTTGCTGCTAAGCTCCAGGAATGTACATTCCCCTGATGGCAATATTCAACCTAGCGAGGAAATGTCCAGAATTTGAGGCGGCTTGTCTCCTGGTTATGCTGTAGAGATGAGTCATTCGGGCTATGTAAATGAAGTCCTCTCTTTTTATGTCTTCAGCACTTCAAGAAATACAAAACAGCGGGTACAATTTTACCCACTTTGGATAAAATGGAAGCCTGTAAGCTCTGCAATATTGCAAGGAGAATGGAACAGATTTTTAGGGCTCACCTCCTCACTGTAAACACATTCTGCAACAAATGGACAGAACATTCTTCAAGTCTCTAAAGGCTCAATATCACAAGAAAGCAACAGGCTCGACTTACCGACATCCAGATCAACACAACACGAAAGCAAGGTTTTGTGAAATTTTCTCCGATGCGTGGAACAAAACTGCTGTAGCTGGACGTGCTGCTAAACGTTTCGAATGCACTGGAATGACGCCTTTCTCTGCAGATTTGTTCTAGAAGAGAGGTTTACTATTGCTTCGCTGTTTGAGCCTTCTTCCCGTACAACCACTATCACTGCCGCCACTGTCACTGCTACTAAGGCAAGACTATCATCTTGCTCATCAATGACATTGCCCCTAGCAATCTCCAGTCAAAACGGAAACACTGCTGACGTCACAGCGTCACCTTCAAACACAACAAACAATTCAGCATCAAACAGTATCTCATATGTTAAGAACATCCTACCATCACCTGAAAAAAAGACGTCAACCAGGAAACGAAAAACAAAATCTTCAATCCACCTTACTTCGGATCAAAATTTGGGAGAAAACCCTAAATAAAAACGCCTTTTCCTAACAACGACACAACGAAAAACCAGTGGTCAAAGAGTCTCATAGGTACAATGGCAGAAGACAGACTCAGTTTTATACAATATTGCAAACAAAGGACGAAGAGTGTTGTTTCTGCTTCTTAAACTATTATTCTGCCAAATCTATGAAAAAGGTGGTTGGGTATTTTGCCAGAAATGAGTGTCTTTTACCGCGAAATATGGGTTGGTGCGAAAGGCAAGAGTTCATTTGTGGTAGGTGCCACTGATCAGAATTGTACCATCAAGTGATCGATATTGTACCTACGGAGGTACATTTTCGATCGACTGAAAGGGACTTTTTAATTTTTTTTTTTTTTTGTAATTACAGAATTAAACATTTACATACGAAAAAATCTGACGTAAGCATCAAGCTACACAGAACACGTTTCAGCCCTTACACTTTATCTTTTTCATGTATTGTACACATTATAGCATGTTTAGTCTGAAAAGGTCGAAATTGTACCACCTTGCCATATTTAACCCTTATCTTGCTAACGTGGATAATACGGTGAACTCTTAATAATGCCAGCAGATGGCAGATAGGACTTAATTCGGCGTTTAAAGAGTTAACACGAATTCTATTTTCCCACCTTTCCTGAGGCTACATACTTAGACTTCTTAAACGTTTATTCTGTTTCCGAACACGACGTGAGGATGAACATTCAGCGTTTAAGTCGTCTGAATAGTAACAGAAGTTGCTTTGAGATTTTTGCGTGGCGTTGATATGAATAACTGTCCATCGAATCCAGTTCATTTTCTGAATTTTGTGAAAGTATCGCCCATAGCTCTTTTCTGGTTTTCAATTTCAGTTGCAACAGTCAGAGCCTATATTGATTAAATAAAAATTATTTTCTACTAGTATTATTATTTGCTTAAATCTTTGAAGCATGAAGTAAATCTGTATTATACTTAACAATCTAGTCAGTACTTTACATGCAAAGTAAGGCGTTACCATTGACAAAACCAATGGATTAATAATGTCCAGGAAAATAAATGTTGATTAAAATTATAGAAAAATCCATAAATAGATTACGTAGGCCGAACTGAGATTTGTTGAATATATTTGTAGGTGGTACATGTGAGTAAACCAGAGTCGCTTGCTGTTTGCTCACAGATGAAGGTTAGCAGCAGCTGAAGTGGCAATTTTTGTATTACGATATATAAAGACAAAGCAGTCCCTCTACAGACTCTGATGGTGCCAGGGGGATGAGGATCCCAGATTACCAGACAATCTGCAAATGAAGGTGTTAAGAATTTCAGCCCTATGCACCTGCCGCGTATACCCATTTACTCACTTTTGTTGGGGACTGAGTCGACCCCAGGGCCATAGTGAGACCGGAAGGATTAAGTGAATAAAAATTCTTAGTGATACAATCAGGAATCGAACTCGCGACCTTCAGGCTTGTAGCGCAGTGCCTCAACTAACAGCGCCACCACGTACCCACATTACGATATGTGGGACCTATGAATTGCTTATAAAATTATATATCTGGATTCGTTCCCACATATTAATTAACTGTTGTCTCCCTTGGTATGTTTTATGGTGTACCACAGGGACTCACCGTCGGCTTTTTGTGTTAAAACATCTCTTATTAACAGTATGTATGTAAAAATTCAACGCATTAATCTTACGATATTTGTTTACTGTCTCCAAAACAATGAAGTAGTGTAGTCTATATACACTTTCAGAAGTGGGCAACCTGATATTTTTGCCGTACAGTAGTGGTGTTTCGGAAAATACGTATCAACATTCCGAACATTTAATATTATGGGGCTGACTGTTGCTCGCAAGGAGTTAGCGTTATCCGTTTCATTGAACGCGTAGACTACATTAGTGGAGTTCTGATTTTGATACAGACTGTATAAAAGATTTCGCTGACGTGCTAGACGCTATACTCATTTTATCTTCATATTAATTATATGTCGCCTTATTTACTGAAGTCAGTGGAATTATTCGTTTTCTGATGTGAGATTACCATTCCTTTGAAAGCCTTGTATGTGTAGTTTTGTATATGACTTGGATTAGACCAAAGTTTGGGATAACCATAAATTTACAAATTCAATGAAACTAACTATACAAAATATTTAGCAAATTTGTATTGTTTTCGAATTTATCAGTCTCTTTTCTTCACAGTTACGATTCGATTCTGAAAAGTTTAAATTTAAGAACGCTTTATTCCAGGCGACGGCAACCTGATCTTCTATTCCTTTGGAATGTTTTCAAGGACAGTGCAGTCATGGATACTGTCAGCTTTTGTGCGCCGAATGAGTAAAATGTAATATTGCCACTTCTACTGCAAGTATTGCTGTAAGATACAATTCTTTAGGTTGGTGTGCAATTCCTGATAACATCTCTTGCTGATTAATTTATGTTACCAATGGAAAAAAATTTTCTTGGACAATACCTTAACGTAACATAAACCAGATTAGTTTGTCCTATTATTTCAATGTTATATGTTCTCTTTTTAAGTTTTTTCCACGAGAAAAAAATCTGTGGCCTAGTATCGGCGACTAAACCATTTGTCGATTTTGTTGGAAATCCCTTATACAATTTTTTCACTCTGAGTTATAGAGCAGGCATGAGTTCGTGATTACCAACTCAATGACAGATACAGTTAGCATAAGGTCGTACATGAATTTCTGCCTGTAGCTTCCATGTTTCGTGAATGGTTTGGGTGAAATTCAGTAGGGCTATAGAATATCATCATGCACTGCCGTTATATCGATGCAGTGGAAACCACACTGTAGCAAAGAGCGTAAATGACGTTTGGCCCTATTTCCTACACTTTGCTACCTCTTTGTCTAAATTTCGACACAGGAATTGTCTACAGAAATTTACTGAGTCGTTGAGAGTTTTGTGAAAAAGATACTGTACTTCGGGGCGTAATTGATTTTTATCGCTACTTTCGATACTTTTTTTGTCCGATTTTGGGCGAAATTCGGTACAAGTAATCTGAACATAATGCTGTTGAGCTTTTATGAGTTTCATCCAAATCGGAGCAGAGAAGAACGTATTTTTCTTATGAATCATAAATTAACACACACACACACACACACAATTCCGCGTGTAGCGTCAAACTCTATGATGTTTTGAAAGCAAAGAATGCCTTGGTAAAATCTGTGTACCACGTCACCGAGGATACCTTGTGCAGTCTTGTTTTCGTTTTGTGTTTGTATGCAGGTTGTAATTGTTTATCTGTCGTAGAATTATCATTTTCGCAAGCGCCTTAATTATTATTCTTATTATTATTATTATTATTATTACCACCGCAATTATTATTATTTTTTGTAAGACGTCTTAAACTCATCTTGATTACAGATTTTGTGTCTGTTATACATTTGTGGGATTTAACCTCAGATTTTCGTAGAGGCGCCAAATTTGGGATGAGTGTGTTATAAACTGAATTTGTTGGAAACTCCATGATTGACTACATACAAAGCTGCAAATTGTGGCGTCAGTCGCCCGTTATCCGCATGTCAAACAGAAAACAAAATAAAAATATTTGCAGTTTTGTCACCAAATTATTTTTCATTTTTACAAAGAAACCATAATGGATCTTGCAGTGTGGACGAATATTATTAAAATACTTGATATCGGGACCACACAGAATATTCCGGACAAGCTGTGCCAAACTTCAGGATGTTATGTTACGAGTCATTTTGATTTTAAAACTTCTATATCAGCACGTGTTCGATAATCAAACCGTTACATAGCTGCAATAGTTTTAATGTAGGTGCTGTGCATGGTTGAAACAAAAAATTTTACAAAACACGTGTTTTACCATACTATGCAAATTAAAAAACAGTTACGTGTTCGATAACGCCACAAAAAAAAACATCAGTTGTCTTACACTACTGTGTGAACATCAAAAGAAAATAACATGTTACATAATATCACGAAAGAAATGTATCAGGTTATGTAAGTTTACGTAGTAATGTTACAACACAGAAGGAAAAAAATAATTTTGATTAGATAATATTCAAGAACATTAATATTCATTTATCTCACACTGATTACGTTTCAAAATGACTTCCTTTTGCTTCCTCAGTTCTGCGCTTCTTACAAGAGAGTGAGTAGTTTTTTGCCAGAGGTGGGAGTAACCGGGAACTGCCACTGTGCAGTTTCGTAAATTGTCTTCAAACATTAAAATGCTCTTAGCAAGTATAGCGCTTGATAATCGGGCACGTGTTATACAGCATTTTTCTATTAATATGACTCACGTATAAGATCCTGAAGTTTGGACACACCTTAATCTAAACACTCTGTATCTTAAGCAAAATTAATTTCGCTACCATTTCACAAGTTCTTGCGTTCTACAAGTTGTTATTACCGGGTCAGGACATTCAGTGCGGAATGGGAGTAGTCTTTAGTGTCAACTTGGTTGCGAAATTTTGTGAAAATCTACAAAGATGTACAAAAGTGAAGAACTCACACTTGGCGATCTCGCAAGCCCAGTGTTTTTCATTAAGAATAGAAAGTATGATAAATAAGGGAACATCGCTCGCTGTTGTTATGCGGCACGTATTCTGGGGGTCCGTGCCGTTATGGAGCCTAACCCAGTCTCTCTTGGCGTATTAGTCTGCTGGCTTAGTAACTTAAATTAGGTTGTGACTGCTACCATGTACATTAAGCATGTCAAAATGGTCGTCCGTTTGATTTCTTCTGGAGACCCGCCAGACTCCTGAAAGCAAAGTCTGAGTGCGACCCAAACATAGTAGTGTATAAGTACAAACATTCAGTTGCTCAGAATCGTAAAATAAATTATCAGATGCTGAGAGATACTTGAAATTTTGTGTACTTTCAGGGTGGCCCTAAGTGATCGCACGATCGCCTAACCAGCACATATTGCGTGAATACTCCGTTACAACTGCGGATGAAGTACGTACATTCTGCGATAGGAGAGAAAATTTTGCAGATGAGTTAAAAAGTGCGGTTAATCGAGAGTTAGCTTTAGGATGTATCTGTGTTCACAGGAATAATCGACATTTAATATTTAGTTGTATTCGCTAAAGATTAGCATTTTATGGAGTCTGCGGCAATGTGGTTATGGCTTAATTAATTCTTAATTATAATTTAAGTATTAAATCGAGAAGTGTCAAAACCAAGCCAGTTGTTACTGGAAAACGTAAGGTTGAAGAGGAGTTTCGCACATTTTAAAAAAATGATAGGAAGAATAATTCTGTTAACACATCCAAAGCAATACCCTCTCTGATTCTTCAGAAGACGGTCGCTGGGAAAGATCATCGCGTTAAATATCAATGAGACCCACCAAAAAGAAATATAACATTTACGGGAATATGTATAAAGATTTTATTCGAAATGAAATCATTTCTGTAAACGCAAGAAGAATTATTTCAGAAAATTAATACACCAAATGAATCAACATTTAATTCACGTTTAATGTTGGTCATTTTAATTGTGACTAATACAAAATACTCAACTGAAGATCAGTTAATATGAACATGTTTAGCTGAAATAGTCGTCTGTTCAGACGACGCACAAGAATTTAGAAACTTTTGTCAGACAGTGGGAAGCACAAAACAGCAGCTACTTACAGGCTGTAGAAGGTCTATGCGTTAGGAAGGAACTTTGGTACGGTATTCCCATAGAGTGTGGTACACGCATCAACTAATTAGGCTAATTGAAGAGAATTTAAGGGAAACCAGTATTGCAATCCGTGAAAGTGAAAGTTCACAAAGAGATGTTTATCGCCACTGCTTTCCAATTTTGGTTTAGAATATGTTAGTAGTAATGTCTTCCTGTCTCATTAAAGCATTAGACATTTTAACTAAGCACTAAATGTAATAAATATGTAATATTAAGAAAGCATAAAGGTAACTAGTAAATGCTTCAGAGGTGCCCTAAAACACAAATATTTTGGAACGACAGTTGTAATAAAAATCACAGGAGCCGTTTTACAACTAAAACGAGCCCACAATTTATTTATTTCTCAAGAGGAGCTCTCCTTTATGTGCATCATAAAAATATTATGAGATAACATGAGGAACATATTAATAAAGAGTTATGTGCGTTTTAATGACTGGGGCGGGCCGGATAGCGACTGGCTGCGGGCTGGGCGGACAGGGGATCGAATCCCGGTGGGGGCAAGATTTTGCGCACCTGTCCAGACCGGCCCTGGGGCCCACCCAGCCTCCAGTACAATGGGTACCGGGTCTTTCCCGGGGGTAAAGAGCGGCTGGTGCGTGACGCTGACCTCTCACCTCCTTCTAGTGCCGTGGCCAAGAAAGGGTAGAGCTATACCTCTAGTCCCCCTACTCCTGTACGGCCTGTACAGAGCCTCAGTGCCTCTACGAGGGTGCACTTTACCTTTTTTTATGACTGGGGATACGATAGGACCAGAAAAATCAGAAGGCGAAAGAGAGTTGAAATGAAGGAACTCAGCTTATACGAGAAAAGTTCCATGTAATTTGCATGATTTTTTAGTTAGTGAATTACAAAATATACGTAATGAAAAGTAAATAATTTGTTACTCGGAAGGCCGGTTTGTACGCTCTGGAGAAAAGATAAATGTTGCGTCCTGCCAGAAATCGAGCCACCATTGCTCGGTCTTCCGGCAAGTAGCCCAAACCATGCTGCCCGGCTTTTTTTTTTTTGGCACACCCTCAGGTTTTAAAGATTTTAAATGTTTGTTGAATTAATTTCGTGTTTTTAAAGCGTACGACGCTGCTTTTGCATTTCTGGAGGGAATGAGGGAAAATTGTAAGTATCATAGGTGTTCAAATTAGGGATTCAACCTTTTGTCTTCAGGACATTTAATCACTTTTCTACGAAATTTGAACATTTTGTATGGCTTCTCATTGAAGCTAGGATTCGCAGAAATTTAAAACGTACGAAAAATTTGTTTAGGTTAATGACTTCTAGACTTCTAATCAGAGAAGGAATTGCTACTGTGGGGGACCTTCCCACCCCACCCCCCCGCCCCACACAAAAAAAATAAATCTTATTCCAAAACCCTTTCAGTTCTCGGATAACACCTGGATGCCATTATATGTTCTGCGGAACACCACGATCAACTTCTCAGTGTGTATGTCATCTTTCGAATCAGGGACAGTGTTACCACTTGGAAATATGTAATATTATGCCGTGAACCCGGTCGAATTGACGGCTATTGTATGAGTCAGCGCGAGAGAAATGTAAAATTGAGACCATTCTGTGCATTTAGTTTATTTGTTATGCGAATCTGGAAAGACTCTGAAGGCGAAACACCTTGGTCTCTCTCGCCAGCACCACTGCTCTGCGGGGATCGTAGTTAGGAACCACTGCAAGGCACGGATAAACCTATTCGCTTGTCCTGAAGTTCGGGACAACAATTAGATGCTAAAAATATAGTAATAATGACCGTAATGAAAGTGACCAGTCTTGTGGGATGTGAGGCCTAATGGGAGTCTTTTGTTTTAGTAGTTTCATACTTATTTACAAAACTTTCGAAATCGTAAATGACTGTGATTTCTAACAGATGGCACACAGTCTTCTGCTCTTTTCGTAACAGAATTAACTCCAGTACTCCTCAAGCTGTGCTGTGATCAAGATGCACGGTGCCTGGAATCAGCCCGCAACTTACAATTACATCCATCACCTAAAGTACCGTGTTGTAAGAAGCATCTACAGCTTATCGCTACTATAAAATAAACATTCATTCTTATACCTACTATTATAGTATCTTACCTTATGGACACCTGCATAGCGCAACGGAACATAACGGCTACTTGCTCCATCTAAACACGCCGACATACTGCCTAACATCAATTGATATTATCTGCCTTATTTTAAACTTTTTTAATGCAAGACATAAACAAAATGAAAAATATGATATATAATTTAATTGTAGAAATGAAATCTCATTTTAACTAACAGCGTTACATATCTTCCTTTTAATTGTTACTGAATGTTAGCCTGATGATGACCCTTAAAGGTCGAAACGTGTTGCTACAATAAAAGTACCAGACTTAGTTGTGTCATTGGTTTTTATTTTATTTATTTATTAACTAATCTCACGAGAACATAACGGAATGTTGGTTTCTTGTTACATTGCTTGACCTTGTCTTCTGCTTCACAGACATCATAATAAGATGTATTTTGTACTTCATTTTTTCCATTTTTTGCCTAATTTATCCCAATTTGAAATTTAGTTGGACCTTTGGTGATTGTGACAAAGAAGCGCGCTTAACAAGTTGATTTTTTAGCTTGCAATAAAATAGTAATTATTTGAAAAAGAACTGTATTATGTAACGCATTGCATTACTTTTTTATGTTAAAATTAGGACAAACATTTTCATGTTACAGTTTTGTTCTAAAGAGGTATACACCATTGAAACCATTTAGCCAACAATGGCTTGGCGCATGATATTATTAATGATGACAAGAACGCTGCGTCGCTGCTGGTACAGTACATACGGTCCTTTGGTCTCAGAAGATGATTCCCCCGAACCAGCCAGGCTGGTGTGTAGTTGGTGGTGGTGGTTTTCTTTGATGTAGAGTTGATGGTAAAAGAGGTCGAGAGCTTTGCAAGAGAGAGACGGAGGGAGAGGGAGAAAGAGATAGTACAGAAAAACGGAGGTTGGGGGACGAAGAGTAGCAATGCAGATAGAGAGATCAAAAGCTCTGATTTCCTGTCCGTAAAAATAAAAAAGAAGAGAAAAATCTCTTTTGATCCTGTTCTTACAGTTAGTAGGAAGGTTCCATGTCAACAGTCTGGCATGAGAAACTTAGGCGGTACTGTTTGATGTCTGTCTCTCCGCTCCCTGAAACTCTTTCTCTCTCGCTGTGCCGCTCAAGCTGACTCTCTTTGTGTGAAGGAGACACATACATCCTCCTTTACAGGCGGCGGCAACAACTTAAGGTTGTTAAATATGTGGAAATCGCTTAGATGCTGTGTATTCAATATATCTTTTACTCACCACACTTCCTTCTTTTAAGAGTAAAGGGGAAACGTGCAGTGAAGTTTTGACCTTTCCTTTCTACTTGTATTATTGGCAAAGGTTTTCTTTTCGTGTCTTTTATCGTAATATTGCATTTTTACATTTTGTGCCACATCAGATTTCTAAACCGTATACGACTTACGTTTCAGAGTTGCCATATTTAGGCGCAGCACAGCACCGGATCGTCACGATAGTTGTACTAAAACTTTATTTTTATTTTTTTACATAATCGAGGAAATGTTGACAATAAAGACGTAACTGCCGATCCCCAGCATTTACATTCTTTTCGTTTGGGCATTCAGTAAAGAAACTGAATGTGTTAGGTTCCAACAACATATCACATTTTAACCGAAATATCAGTATACAACACAAAGCTTGGGTTTTACTTTATATTTACGTATTTTTCTTGTTCTTCTTCCTCCTCCTCTTCCTCGTCCTCCTCTTGGTTTTACTTCTGAATGCAAAGAGGTATTCGTGTATCTGTGATATTCTTCAGATTAGCCAGTGTTTTAAAGTGCATATTTTCTCTATCATGCCGAAGCTCCGAGCTCGTCATTGTATTGACAGCAACGTCTGTCAGAATGTAAATATAAATGCATACTCGCATGTCAGCAGGCGGCGCGGTGTTCGCCGACTTCCAGTTTGCCGTGTGTGGCGGTCCGTGTGTTTTAGTTCAGTGTGTTGCGGTTAATATTAGGTTATTTGCCATATTTACATGAGGTGCAGGAAATATTTTCGTTCGCTCGCAGACACGTGTCGCTTCTAACATACGTGTTGTTTGTTTGACGTCGAAGTTTTATAAGCTAAGCGAGGCGGCAAGAAGCAACTTGTGACAGCCGCGAGATAAAATGGTTTTCTTCTATAATATTAAAGTGTACATAATTCTACTTATTTATTTTCAGTGTTTTGTCTTACTTCTATATGATAATTATATTTATTAGACATTCTGCAGAAGAAGAAGCTGCAGCATTAAAAATGAAATAATCTAAAACTTACTATTGTAATGTCGAAACACACGCACGTAAATGAAAGGGTATGGTACGTCATTTTAATATTAATAGATGTGCCATGGTTTACAACATTTCTAAGTCCGGAACCTCTTCTCTAAAAGCCGTATTTCTAATAATAATGTAAAATCAGTCCCATTACAGGCCCGAGGTGCCCAGAGGGTTCCAGGAAGTTAAGGTTCCCAGATTACGTGACAATGGCCCAGAATGGTGGTAAGGTTGTCAGCCTTACGCACCGGCCGCCTTTACCCCAGGAAATACTCCTGGTACTCATTTCTGTTAGAGGCTGAGTCGACCCCATGGCCATAGTGCGATCGAAAGGATTATGTCAATAAAAAATTCCAATTACACTATCTGGAATCGAACCAGCGACCTTCCGATTTGAAGAGCAGCGGCTTAATCACTGTGCTACTGTGGTCCTAATAATAATGTACTTACTAAATATATACGTTGAAGACCTCACCAAGCGGCAAGCAAGTTTAAGTGTTCATTATATCAATACAAATATTACACAGAACGAAGAACAAGTCTCACCTTGCTCGTGCGACTGTGTCATTAGGCGTACGTGTCGGAAGTTTACGCCAGTTTTTAGTAGGTTCCACCGCAGCGATGTAGTTCCTATCTTTTGAAGGCCTATAAAACAAAATACAATACAATAAAAGTGTTCTTATTAGTAATCTCCATAATTTTGAGAACATTTAAGAATTGATGTCGTGGACACGAAATGGGGTGTGAACTTTCTCTGCAGCTAATTGCCGGAAATTGGTTTCATTTCGTACACACGCACATGACAGGTATCCAACAAAACTCGAATTCCGAAAAGAGTTGTGTCTGTATATCATAGCTCGAAGCAGAAAACATGAAACGAAATTGGGAGACGATTACTTATTCTAAACAGAACATGCTACGACTTCCACATGTGTCTCGCTTGACAGCCGTTTTATAATTTCATGCAGTGCGTGCAGTCCTTATGTGTGAGACACGATTCCTTTTCATCTTCCTGCCCCAGCCTTCTGATGTATGATCGACATTTACGACGATAAAGACATCGAATATTTGATGATTTGACGCCGCCAGTCATTCTCTTTGAACTTCAGAGCGGTTTCCTTTGTGCTGTTTTCTACTGCAGGATGGTCACGTTTCCTTACAGCTTTACGTGATAACTGCCTTTCTATTCGTTAAACAGTCCTGACATAACATCATCTTTTGTTGAAAACTCTTTATACTTTAAAGTATGAGAGCATAATTGTTTGTAGAGCGTGAATAGAAAGCAGTGCGTCTCGATGTTATATTCTGAGTCATGTATTTACATATAATCAAATTACAAAATTTAATAAAACATCTCTATATATTTAACATAAATTAATTGTGCCGGTTCCTCGTCAGAGTTCTCATTTTCGAATCCTAAAGATGTCGATTTAGAACGGGAGTCTATTCAGACTTTTCTGCCATTTAAGAAATGGGAAATGCAGGAATGACATAGGAATTCTGGAGATACGAATGCAAGGCGTAAAAATTTTGTCGCGATCTATCGGTTATCGCCTCTACATTTTTGGATCTTCAAGGCTGACTTTTGTAAATAGTATAAAACTCATCATCGAGTAAACACGAGTATTTTGAGTGCGCCTTTTTACTTTAACATTAGAACTGGAGGTTGGAATTACGCTAAATATAAATACACAAGACACCCCCCGCAAAAACAGTATTCTGCTGAAACAATTGCAGCAATGCTCCGTGTAGGATGACTTGCTTCGATGAATAATAAGAGACTTCGGCAGCATGGCCAGTTATGTTGTATTGATATTTACGTAGATCTATAAATTCAAACGGGGAAAAAGGAAAAATTTGTACAAAATAATAGGATATGGGTCAGAGGCGTGTTGCTGTAAGCGTGGGAATAGAATTCCGAGTTTCATAATAAGATGAACATTCCTTGCTTAGCTGAGAGATTGTTGGCTTCTCAAGAAGCACTCTACTCTATGTAGCTGGTTAGTCAGATCCTGTCGTCTAAAAAAAATGGCAAGCTGGTTGTGATTTGCAGAGACCTTGGAAAGAATAGGTCGTGACGTATTCTTAAGCTTTGGCTGGCAGTGTAGGTAACGGAAAGATGAAAATTTCGAATAAGCACGGCACCCCAAGAGTAAAAAATTGGAGCTAACTGCTTCACCGCAGAATTTTAACTCTTGGACAGAAACGAATATCCCAAATTCCGACCTACACAGGCTACTTTTCTGTGCGTTAATCTCTTCCTGTTTAACTCTTACAGAAATACATTACGTTGTTTTTAACGCATGAATATATTTTTATGCATTCCCGTGTTATTTTATATATGTTTACGGACATGATTCGTAACGACGGAAATTCAAAGATAAATCTTTATCTGCTGGTGTGTTCTGACGATATTTTACGTTGTCAGTATCACATACTGAAATGCAATATGCGACCCTCGTGTGCTCTGTATTGGGTGAGTCATCGCGTCATTGTAATTGAAAAGGGCAACTGGACTGCAGACGTCGAAATGTTTTTGTGGGCAATGTTATAGGAATGTATTGATTATTTATGGTATAAGACGTTCCATTTAGGCCTAACGCTAAAATATCTTTTTGCAGCTTAGAGAATTGCGGAATGGTTTAAACTTCCCAGAAGACAAAATCTTACGTAAATTTGCAAATTCAAAACAAAATTGTGGAACAGAAGTTCCAAAAATCTGGAGCACAGTCCATTAATATATGTATAATGAACAAACAAATGTATTTGTTTGTTCATTATACACAAAGTAAAAGTTGCACGGTACAAAGGTTAAAATAATAGTCCTTTAATGTTAAGCGTTTTTTCTAAGGTGTATTGTTGTATTGACGTCATGTGTATCCAACAATAATTCAGTTTAAAAGAATAAGACATTCAGCTTGACCGGTTTTGTATGTTTGACAAACTTCCTAATAAAATACGCTCCTAAATTGAACAGACAACAGTGGTCAGTCAGAACCTCAGTGCCTCGAAGCTCTGTGGCATATGCAAACGGCGCATGATCATTATATTACCTAAGAAAAAGGGTATATATTTCTTAATAATGTATAATTAATACACATAAACATATTCCAACAATATAAAACACTAAGTTTCTGTAGCATATATATTAATTCACGTGGCGTATGATTCAGACATAAATGTAGTCGTCGACAAGTGAACTGGATTATATCGGACACGACTCAGTCATAGTTTGTTTTAAGGTGACTGCCTGAAGCAGTAATGTAATTCATTTTAGTGATATTGCCGTGTGCTAGCCACGCAATAAGAGGTGCAACTAGCTAATGGTGAAAAGTAAACATAAGTGGCATTGTCCACTATCATTCTTATATCTTTTCCTTGCGTATGTGTTGGGCGGAGGGGGGAGGTTTGTCCGAATGAACTGAATTATCTATATAGCACGTGTGTACATCTTAGTTAAGTATGTCTGAACTACTTGTATCAGAAGAAACCATTGAAGAATATTTAAACTGCATCATTAATTCTGGTGGGAAAGATGGCTATTGGCGAGGATAATGTCGGTAGGGCTCCTCTGGACGAGTGATCGGTCCGTCGCAGAGACTTCTACCTAACAACAGACATCTATGCCCCCAGCGGGATTCGAACCCTTAATCCCAGCAGATGAAAAGCTGCAGACCCGCGCCTTTGGCCGCGTGGCCACTGGGATCGGCACATCAGTATTAACAGTACAAGTAAAACGTCATAAAGCGGTCGTCTGTTGTGTATGGATGTAAAATCCCATTTTCGTAATATTATTACTCATTTTGTGCTTACGTGGCTTGCAAAATTAATGTTACGCGTCTGTCCTGGTGCATAGAAAGTTTCATATAGTAATTAGCACGGAGCCAGTCCCAACAGGCACTGGTCTCTACGGAATCAAGTCCTCTGTTTCTGTAGGCGTACAAATTCACGAGGTGCATTTTCGAGTAATTTCGTTTTGCTTTGTTTGCGGAAAGACGGGTAAATACACAGCATTTCCAAAGTGCAGATTATAATTTTTAAAATTACAGAAATTTTTAGGACATGCAAATTTAATCCAATATTTGTGATGTGTTGTCTGTTTAAATTTATTCTCGAATTCATGTTCAGTTCACGATTTTGTAAATTCCTTCGATAAGCTGTTTCTTCCTTACATCACAGTGGCCGAAAAGAAGCTGTTCAAACATTCAGCCAGTTAGATACATTCGTGACTCAGTCAGGCGACCCGTTTTATTGTCCCTACCAATCAGTGGTCCGTGGTTTTGTCAGGGTATAGAAGTCCGAAAATGGTTGGGACTTCTAAGGACTCATTATGCTACAAGTAGATATCTTATAGAATCTGGCCTGACGAATGTTGAGGTAATGGCTTTGTCGTCTGCATGTTTCTTCGAGTTTCTTATTAGTCTTCCCTATATTTTTTTATCCTTGACTTTAAAGAGACTGAAAATATCTACTAACTGTACTGCACGAATATTAAATTCCTTCCTTTTTAAAGACTCTCTTCCCATCCCCTTATATTTGCAGTATAGGCCTACTGAAAGTCAAAGAGAATAATTTATGCTGAGAAAACGAAACGTCGAATTATCGTAATTGCGAGCTTTGGCTTTTCCGTCTTCTGTGTGCATTACTTGACTGGGTCGGCCCATCATTCATGCAGCAAGAGCACACACTGATATGCTGTGTTGACTATAACATGCATGTTCAAGGCACTGCGTTAAAATTAAAGACAACCCGCTGCGCGGAACAAGTCAGCTAGGCAAAAGTTCATAGAATTGAAGTATCACAATCATGTATAGTTAGTGCACGCTTTTCTTTCTCTGTGTGTACACAATTCGTCTCAGTGTTTGGCTCCGTCACTAATGTACATAGGACCTGAGCAAAGACAAACACATGTAGACACAATTGTGAATTAGTAAACGGTCAATACAATAAGGACGTTTGTTTAAATTATTGAACAAAGGGACTTTTATATTGTGAGCAGGCAGACAGACAACAATAATACTTGCGGTGATTTAGTCATAACTTTCGTAATAGCGAGTCTGAAACAGTCCTGTCCTTTACTTGGTCTATGTATTATGCCTGCGTTCTACAAATTGCACAGTGCGCCCTCAGCTCCTATTAACAATATTGGTTCTGTTTCCTTTTTACCCCATGCGATCGGCATTCGGAATTGGACTGTGCCATTGTTGTTCACGAAGATTTTGAGAAATACTGAATACATCATAAAAGAAGGTGGGGTTAGAAATGATCATGGCGAAAATAAAAAAAATGAAAGCAATAGGCCTAAAGCTTTTATGGACAAAAATTAATAAGATTTTGAATATTTAGAGTATCTGTAGGTGTATAAATTGTACCTTTTTACAGATTTTTGCAACGAAACGGCTATTTCCCGCTCAACAAAGTTAAATGAGGCCCTGTGTCTAATCGCCTCGCCTTGAAGGTATACAGCAGAGGGAAGGAGGAGCTACAAATATTTGTCAGTCCGGCACAAGTAAACCGTGGATTTGTCCCTGTGCTTAATGGGGCATCACGCCATGAAGGCATGTGGTGGGGTGGCTGTGTAGCTCCACACATTCTTAATCTCGGCATTAGATGGAGGTAGTGTCCAAGTTTATGCCCTGGCCGTCTTATCCTCAGAGAAAGAGCGCCCCCCGCCGCATCCCTTGAAAAGGAGACTGGGTGGGCCCCGTTTTAGAAATGAACTTGACGGGAATGCAACCGTAGTTCCTGGGTCATCCAATCTCTAGCCATACCGAATGGGCTGTTCCGGCTCCCTGTTAAAGTCAATAGCGAAATACATGTAGATCCGATAGCTTGCATTTTATATTTCTAGTTTTAGGTTTAAAACAATATTCGGAAACTTACGAAGGAAGGAAGGAAGGATTGTTGTATTTGTTTACGTACAGAATGGATACGCTGTTTCCTGACATACCCTTTCTTCAATAAATTTTAACAGTTCGCTGATAGTTATTGACTGTGCCCATGAAGGTGATCACATTACTCAAAAAGGAGATACAAACACGCGTTCTTTTTCAGCATGCTTTACTTTCCTTTGCCCCAAAGTTGGGACAGAGCTACTTGCTTCCTGAAGGAGTGTGGTTGAAAATGTGGCCTGCATTTGGTAAGCGGGTTGTGGTTCTTGTGTTTTTCTTTATTCCTCATTCGAGAACGGTGATGTTCCACAATTACCAACAACACCTTTCCTTCCCATTGCTTGTAATGATTATATCGAATTACCTAGCGTTGCTCGTGATCACTCGTCCAGAGGAGTCCTACCGACTGTGGTGCGTCGTTGTGTGTGATCTAGAAACTTCGTGAATGAGGAGGCCCTGGCCCACTGGGGGCTGTCATTCCAGAAACAAACAAAAACCGTTGCTCGTAATGATTATATTGAATTACCTACTGCGCAGACTATGAAGAATCTTCTTTATTAGCACAGACCGACACTCACTAACAAACAGAGCAAGTCGCAACGCAACTTTTCATGAAGATAGTTCCAGCTTACTAATTAGTTGACTATAGAACAGAGTTTTTCTTGAGCAACTAACAGTTACTCATGTAGTCAAGATATTCCCTGCACGTTTAAAAGAAATTCCCCATGTGTTTTAAAAAAATAGGGCAGGGATACACAGGATTAGCGATTTGATCGTTCACATGTGTATATGAACAAAATCGCCATTAGGGTCTATACCCCGAGAACTGTGGCCCTAAGAGCACGGTATTTGTTTGTAGGTGTCACTCTGTAACAGACGAGACTGACGATCCAGTTACAAATATGTACAATGAAATATACCGTGTAATTACATTTATTTCAACCCCGAAGATGAAACAGCATGTTTCTCCGGAAGTTTGGTGTCAACGTACAGACTCACACGGTACGCATCTGTACAGCATCTGTCGTGATAGCCTGAACACTTGGACTTTATCGCGTGTTCAGGTCCTTCCCTTTGTGTATTGCATTCACTTCGATTCTTAGCCATTCTGTGTTTACGTTCTGCCTATAGACATCGAGCACCACTCACATCATCAAAGGCAAACTAATTCAGTTTGGTCTGTTTATATGCATCAGCACTATAAAACCCACATATACTACTTTGTAATAATTAGCGTAGCAGCAAGCATCTACATCTTTAAATCAATAAACCGGATAGTTTGAAGTGTGTATTTCGCGAAGCCTGTAATAAAATGTGAAGATCTGACAGACATGAACGTACAACTCTCGGTCAGTTGTTACTATAATGAGGTCTTAAACTTCCGCCAGGCAGGCTGTTTACAAAGAGCATCTTTCACTTCCCTTCTCTGAAGTAGTTTGTGACACACCTGTTGGTAGGAGTATATAATCGCTATTCGGTTTATCAGTTAACAGTTCAGCATATGTAGTAGTGTCTGTTTGAATGACGGATGTGCATTCTAAGGTCAGACGTGTGCTGTTTTCTTGCACTAACGTCACTTCCCATCAAGTAGGAATATATGGAAATTGGCTGTTTTCGTCTTCTCAGATGGCACCACAGTCCAATGCGGACCTTCGCCTCCTGAATGGACTTGTCTCAATCAGCTGTTTTTTGACCTCTCTTTCCAGGAAATTGGCTGTTAGGCCACTCAGTTTCTGGTCAAATGAAGCCAAACCATTGTCCGTGAAATTTCAAACATGTAACTTGAAGTTTATTTTATTATAGCCCTGCTGAATGTGATTGATTTCATCACTACAGCTTATTCGGTGTTTTATAACCCCAGCGGAAAAAGTCGTAGAACAAATGGGTATTTTTATACACCTCTGTTGGGTAACGGCTGAAAATACTTTGAATCAGAACGCCGAACACTTATACGAATCGTTTTCACTCTGCTTTCTTTGTTTTACAAGGGCAGGTATTGTGATATGAAGCAGTCATCATGTCCGAGCTTCTGTTGCTGTCCGTACACAAGCACACGCCATGCCAACTCACATTTCTGTCTAATTTGAAATTGTGGACGTATCGTCGCTGAACTTATCAGTACTATGCACCTTCATGCATTCTAATCGTTACATTGATAATACCTACATGGAATTTATGCAAACTTCTGCGGTAGAAGCGAGACTAACTGTGTCTGGAATTTTTTGTGCAGATAGAAAATCGAAAAATGTGCGACTGGTAGAAAACTTACTCTATATGGATTGTAAAATATCACCCTGACTATTTTTCGAATTCTAATTCAACTTGCCTATTTGCAGCGATTACAAACTGCTGCTGAATTTGGTGGCATAAAAAATTCGGTATGGCGATTGCACATTACTTTTAAAACTGGCGAGGAAGTGAGTCTTTGAGGTTATGCCTGATGGTTCGCAGGTACTTTGGAAAATCACGCACAGAAATATATTAATAATTTGCACATTATAAACTGACAGGGTAACATGAACTAAGACAGTGGCTACCAAATTCTGGGTCGCGTACGTGGTATCTTCGGGGGCCGCAAAGTTTTCCCAACAGCCCCGAGAATTTGCACAACGTCGCAGCGAGTCTTGCTCGTCCAGCTAGTACTTGACTCATTGTTTCCCTTTGTACATATTATTGTCATTGATGTTATAGTGACATATATATTGTGAACCAATTTACAATGTTTCTGGGATTAAAATTGTTTGTGGTTACTATGCATTTCTTCAATTAACGAAGCCTGAAAGTAGAACTCTTAACATGTTTAGAAATTTTACATTTACTGGGAAACGGCTAATGGAAACCAGTTAAATGATAAACACACCCCACCCCTAATTTTTGAAACTGTATTGAGAAGGCTGTTTGACCCACCACCCCCACCCCCCAGTATCCTCCTTTCACTCAACTCCGTTTAGTAGGCATTCAAGTACGAATCAGGAAGTGACGTATTATATTATGCCAAGATCTAAGTACCGGGGTGCTGATAAGTCCTTGGTCCGACCAGGAAGGAAACAAGCTTGGAAGCATGTCAGGGAGGCGCGCGATTTCAACAACATCGAGACGCGAGCTGTCATAAAGTC
>Ga0123352_10004036_pt1 | contig 21499 bp, 18 predicted proteins | sample TergutLab28metaG_FD_89700 | JGI IMG/M metagenome (GOLD analysis project Ga0123352, IMG submission 89700) | Labiotermes labralis P1 segment gut microbial communities from Petit-Saut dam, French Guiana - Lab288 P1 | ecosystem: Host-associated > Arthropoda: Insects > Digestive system > Gut ...
AGTAGCGGCTCCAGGTCTAGAAAACAGAGATTAACGGCTGTGGGGACCCGTTGCACTGACCACGTGACACCCCTCTATCCGCAAAAGTTGGCACTAACTTCGCCGACCGGCGGCGGCCGCTCTTTCGGTATAGTTCGCATGCGGACTAAGGCCACCGAGTTTAGTTTTTATGTACATAGTTTATCTTGTTATATCTATATTTCATCTACTGTATAAAATTATGTAAGCCCTGACAATAACACTTGTTGGTCTAAAAATGTATCTCTGAACAAAACAAGTTCGAAATTTATTAGATGGTATCTGAACCTAGTGTGTAGTGTGACAGTGTTTTTTTTATGTATTACTTGAGGTAGAGTCCAGTTGAAATGTGATGACACACGGTGACACACGGGAGGGGAAATGAAGGGGAAACTGGCGAATGGAGTGGATAGCCAGTACCTTTCACACTACCTCGGAACATGGTGTATCCAGCATTACTACCGCTGATGCGCACACCTTGGCTGCCAGTAGTCAACTGAACTGATGCCCCCGCCGATGTAAATGGACTCGTTTGTTTTGCCGAAAGATGAAATCTGGTTTCTGCATGAGTGCCATCACATTTCAACTGGCCTCTACGTTAAAAAAGTTTATGAAAAATGTAAATTTTTGTATTTGCCAGTTTCGTACCTGGAATCCGTTCAAGCCCAGGTGACTGTAACTGAGCGGGTTTGCGGACGGTGGCATAATAACGTTCCCGTTGCTCAGCATTGTGCTTGTTGTCCAGAGCAGCAGTTGTATCTTGAAGGCCAGAACCTGCATCCAAACCTCGTCCACCCACACCAGCTGCTGCTCTGCTTGCTGGTCCTATAATCCATTATGGCAGGATATATATACTTCAAAACCAAAATATTATTTTATATATTATAGTCAAATGCACATACAGTAAAACCTCAAATTCATGCACCTCGATTTCATGTTTCTCTCATTTAGCATTTAATTTCAGTGTCCAAATTAAATAATCTCTTTGTTAAGTTTCCTTTCTTTCATATTTTCCTTACTTCGGTGTTCAAATCTGACATTCTCCAAAGGAAAATTAAAGACAGTTTTCACTTTTACACTTACAATATTTCATATGTATTAAAAATTCACTTGTGCCAGTATTCCTATAGAAAAACAAACAGTCACTTTTCAAAGCAACATCTTTATTAACCATTTAAAGATGAAGCATAGACTGCCTTATTTAAAGACCCAGTTCATACAATGCAGTAAACTCTTTTTATCTTGGTTATAAAAACCAATCAGGTATGCTGTAAGTGGCACAAGTCACTGTTTGTTCTCAGATAAATACAAAATTCATAAATACAGTTTGGGCAGGAAGTATAATTATTGAATGTTAAACTGGTGGTGCATCACGTAACCAGTAGGCTTTAAAAGGTTAAATGGCCTTGTTTATATAGTAGATGAAACATTCACTTATCTGACACAAATAAAATACCACAAAACTGAGCAACAAACATTAACAGAGAATTATACAAAATTACAAAAAGAGGTGCTGTAAGAGGACAGCTCAGCCAAACATTTCAACTTGAAGGTTGTTACGACTCTGACTCTGTCTACTCCATGTCACTTGTTTCCAAAAACATCACTTATGCTATTCTCCATTATTCCTTAGCTCATTATACAAAGTGAAATTTAACAACTTCAATATATGCGTCCATGGAATATATTCTTCTTTCACTTCTTTGTGTCACTTACATCTTTCTGACCACATGAAATTATTATTAAAATTAAATACATAAACACAACATGTATATATATATATATATGATGCTCAGAGCAACAAGCAACCCAAGTATGGAGGTGATTTAGGGAGCACCACACGGCCAACATCTGATCTTTGAGAAACACCACATGAAAATGTGGGCTGGATTCGAGATCTTCACTCCACTGGGATGCTACATGGTAAAGAATGGTACTTATATACTGACGTTTCAGGACAAACTATCGGTTGCATCTTTAAGAGTCAAGCATGACGGGAGTGGCAATTTGTCCCAAAACGTCAGTAAATAAGTATCAATCTATGCTGTGTAACATCCCAGAAGAGCTAAGAACTTATTTATGCCATGGCAAGAAGCCTGTGATCACACATGGACTGGAGTCATCTAGGCAAAGGAAACTACTGCTGTAGGCTCTTGTGAGCATTGTAATGAACCTCCTGGCTTCAAAAAAGCAGTGATTGTTGACTAGGTGAGAGACTGTTGCCATGTCAAGGAGGCCTTTGCTTCATGGAGTTAGTCAGTTAATTGAAAATAAAACTGTATTCTGTGATGCACTGCTGTCTGTTGGCATTTCCATGGTGTACGTTTTGATGGGTGGGGTGGACTGACTATAGTTGTGGGTCTGGTGTCTTGGACAGGATGGGGGGGGGACTTTGAACGTGCCATGACAATTCTGATAGTTAGCACCACAACATGAAGAGGTATGGGGATATGGAGGTGAGGCTCCACAAATTTTCAACCTATATTGTCAACACAGACTGTTCTAAAATGAAAGTTACAAAGAAAAATTCAACTTACGTCTGTGAAGACAGAAGCCAACAGCTGTCAGGGCAGCCAGCACCGCCACAGCAGATATTGCTGCAGGAAGAACAACCTGAGTGTCCATGTAGAAGGGGGGGCCACTGTCCTCACCAGTGCTGGTAATAAGATCTCGATCAGATGAATGCTGATGCTGGCCTGAATTCAGTACAATTCTTGTCACAACATTTACTGTGTGATGGCTGACTTATAAGTGAAGTAAAGCAATCCCATTATAGGCCTGGACAGGCCCAGAGGGTCCCAGGAGGTTGAGGTTCTCAGATTTCAAGACAATCGGCATGTGAAGGTAGTACAGTTATCAGCCTATGCACCGACTGCCTTTACCCCTCAGGATATTTTCCTGGTACTCATTTATGTTGGAGGCTGAGTCAACCCCAGCCCATAGTGCAGCTGGAAGGATTATGTCAATGAAAAATTCAATGACACTATCGGGAATTGAACCCGCGACCTTCCGGCTTGTAGCAGAATCCCTTAAATTATAAGTAATGTGCACTGATTTAATTGTATTACATTACACATACACACAGAACTGAAGTTATACTAAGTGATTTGTGGTATAAATCATATTTTATTTACAAAATTTTGTCATGTCCTATTAAGACGCACTAAAATCCTCAACTTTCCCACCAGTCTTAACAAACTGTAGTGTTCTAAGGCAAAGTCTTAAGATCTGCAAAACTTAAATACATTTCTAACATACTACTTGAAGCTTTTGAGTTGACTCTATGTGACGAAGTGTTATTAGGCAATGACAGGTGTGAAGATGGGATCTGTATCCATTGTTTTACAGACTCTCTCAGTCTCAGGCATTCACATGATGTGTAACGTGGTCACATGTTGCATTAATACCCAACAGCGTAGTATACTAACCAATGCGTGAATTACTGGGTAACAGTGAGCCGCGTTAAAGCATTGTAAACATCTGGAAATGTGCATCATTTTCAGAGCTACCTGTCTTACTGCATAAAAAAGAATAAACATACATTTGTGTAAAATAAAAGAACGAAATGTAGGCCCATATTCTGGTCTAAATTTTGTAGCACAGAATTTCAATTTATATGATTAGTTGCAAAACAAAACAGATCTATTGGGTGAAATATAGAGAGGTTCCCTTCGCAGCTATCTTGTTCAATTAATTTATTCACAGGATATCCCCGAACACTGTATCAATGGCAGATGTAACATAACACTGTGTAACATGTGAGAATGGTCATGAAAGCTGAGCTGAATAATATATGGGGAAAGGCAGTTATGATGAACACATCATTTCAGCATCCAAACAAAGTTACTGAGGAAAACAACAAAAAAACTGGTTTGAATAACAATTTTTTCTGTTGAGGTTTGAAAAAATTATCTCTGAAACAAGAGTCCATGTTGCTACTCAGAAGCTATTCTGCTCTGCAAGCTGAATGTCATATAATTACATAACAGGTGACAAGACACATTACCCACATTACCCCGTTGGTAAGTGCAGTGTTAGGAACTGAGTACATTGCAGGTAAATTAATGGAATTAGTATTAAGAAAATTTCATAATGAAATAAGTACAAACAATGTAGAACTGCTCACATAGTAATTCAGTGTAGCTGATCATTTTTAGTATAGTTGTTTCTTAGGAATGCTGGCATCAGTTACGGACGGTTCATGGCCATGTGTTGTAAGTTAATCTGTCAGCGTATATTCGGGACCATTGGCAATAGGAAGGATGGGAGAGTTTTAAATGAGAAAAAGTTAGGAGCTGATAACGGTCGCTAGCAGTCCAGTAAGGAAGTCAGTCGCGTATGAGTGTGGTGTAGGTAGGAGTACAGAAAAGTGATTGTGTCAGTTTCCTAGAAATGATCTAGTTGTTTTACTGGATATAGAGCTCCATTATTTTATATCAAGAATAAAATGAATAAATAAAACATAAGTGAAAAGACAATAACTAAAACTATATGTGATTCGGTGAACCAACCGGTCTGCCGGTAAGAGGATCACCCACCAAACTGGGCATGTCGGGACAAAAAAGTTACAAAGGGTGATCGTGTAGATCAGTTTCACGATTGGAGTACAAAAGCACGAACCTGGTGTGGTGCTGCGAGTATCAAAAACGTACTGAGCCACAGTGGTGCCAGCTGGATTTCTTGCTGACACGCGGAGTCCATAGCGGGTTGAGGGGACAAGTGCTGGCAAGACAAAACTTTGCTGGGATGGTACGTTGGAAGCCACTGAAAACGAAACAAAATCAAAGGGTTTTGGCAGCAGTAATTTGCAGTGAGTTTGAGTAGTGTTTTAACATTTAATGTTTGCCATCCCGAAGTGTTTAATGCATATATAAATACACAATAATGTATCAGTCAAATACAACAAAACTTTATTATTTTTTTATTATCTTAGGGCAACATGTTTTGATTCTTATAGAATCATCTTCAGGCCCTTCTAATATATAGATCTTTACTTAGCAATGTTTAAAATGTAAGCATTTGGGATCCCATAGCGTATTTTAAACATTGCTTAGTAAGGATCTGTATTTTAGAAGGGCCTGAAGATGATTCAATAAGAATCAAAACATGTTGCCCTAATACAATAATAAACATAATAAAGTTTTGTTGTTTTTGATTGATACATCATTGTATATTTATATATGTGTTTTAAAAACTGTCTGTCACCTATGTTTTTCTCTACATCAGAATATTTTTAAAACTAGGTCTACTGTCATATGCAAGAGAAAGCTGGTGGTACCTTTGGGAAAAACTAGTCTCTATCACTCGACAGGAAGATCAAAACCCACCTTTCCAAAAACACCAAGGAATATTCCAAAAGTTGAAATTAACAGCCACAGTTACAGTGGCCTCTATAAGTACAAACTGAAACTGTGTTACATGTAGAGTGATTTCCAGAACACTATTATTCCTGACAGTATTCACATGTGAACACAAGCATATGTGCATGCACATGTCACATAACACAACAGAACTAAGAAGATGTTGGCAAGCCTTGCACAAAAATTACCATCTTACCTAACTTCCAGTTTGAGCCCACGGTAGCTTCTTTGTACTCAATACCAAACGCTTTGATATGGCAACCTCCATCTTGCCAACTGTCTAATAATAAAGTAACAGATGTTGTGTTGACTTGCAGGAAATGTTCTAACTTGGGGGCTTCCGGTTTTGAGCCTTTCGTCGTTACATCAACCACAGAACTCGCACTGCCACTACCAATCTTGTTGACAGCAGCCAGACGGAACTGATAGTGTGTACCGCACAGCAGGCCCTCCAGCAGTCGTGTGCTTGCCGCTGGCTCCACGCTCACTTCGTCCCACTCGCCCGTCTCCCCGCCTTCACCTACTGTTCGATATGCCAACAAGAACTGCCTCACAGCTGCGCCGCCGGTGTCACCCTGTTTCCACTGCAACTGTACTGACTTCTGCATCACAGATGTCACCACCAGCACTGGCGCTGCAGGAGGAACTGAAATGGAGAATGGTTCGACATTCAGGAAGGCACATGAAATAACCATAATATTTTGGCTTAGCTAGGTGGTGAAAGCAGCCAAGAAACTGTCCAATGATCTAGTCAAATTAAATTTATTGTCTTCTTGTCATCATTTTGAAACTGTTACACACAGATGTAAAATAGCACAAAACAAATATGTGAGCTGTAAAATTCATGCTAAAATAAAGTTGACACAAATACAATGGACATCACTGTTCCTGGTAACTACTTTAAAATGTAAAATGCGAGTTGCCCATTTTTTAAGAGTCCACTTTCAAGAATTAAAAATGGGTTTACAACTCTTGCACTTTGTATGTGTCTCAGCCAGATTTGTCTGGAGATTATCTTTTCCATTTATTCTAAGTTTTAGGTAACAGTTCAGCAAATTAGTGCAAATTTGCTCCAGAACACACCCTTATATATATATGCTGTCTGTTGCAAAGATGATTTTTGTATTCACAAAATGGAACACAAATTTAAAAATTTCTGCATTCCACGCAGTAAGACAGGTCACAGTATATACAACAACAAAAACAAATGCACTATAAATAAGATACAATGATACACAAATATGCAGTAAACCTGCTACGTGTTTCGGCCTTTTTTGGCCATCTTCAGGGGGACAATCAACAAATAAAAATACATTAATAGCTAGTTACGACATAAATTTGCAATAATATAGTTAAAATTCAAATATTAGAATGCCTTTTTAAATTGTTTAACCATTTTAATACTCATATTTTAACTGCATTATTACACATACATGTATGTATATGTACATGTGTATATGTGTGTGTGTGTGTATGTATATACGTACACACACACACACACACACATACATATATATATATATATATGGTGACCAGGATAGAAATATTAGGTAAACATTTACACGTAGATGGCAACTCCTTATTTCAAACTCCTGTATTACTGTTGGAGAATTACGGAAAAACATTTACTAACATCCTATCTCTCTCTCTGTCTCTCTCACATGTGCATACGCATGCACGCACACATGCACATGCGCGCGATCCATGCACACACACACACACACACACAAATCCTACAAACTGCACTACTACCTATTCACTATATTTCCTTTCTAATTTCATTCTAATTTCATCAGCATATGGGAATTCTACTGAACAGGTGGTAGTGCAGTTGCTAGGATATATATGTAACATATTGAAACTTAATAAATCTTTTTCCAATGAAAAATGTCTGCTCACTTTAAGTAAGTTTCAGAAACCCAGCCTCTTATATATGCCTGTAAGATTTCAAATGTTAGTAAGGATTAAAATAAAAACCATTCAAGATATTCAGAACTGCATGGTTTATGAAGACTCAAAGAATTCTGCAGTGTTATACAGAGTCTAATGGTAAATGGCAACTGACGTTTCAGAGGAGAATGCTGGATCCTCCATCAGTGACCAGCAGTCCATGGACCGTCAGTAACTGTTTATCTGTCAATACAGCATAATGCCCTGACAGACTCAGAACTTCATTAACACCAATTTACAAATTCAAGATGTCACAACAATGGGATTACCTTGAACTTGTAAGAAGTACATGATCTCATCAGACCCAAAGTTATTTCGGACATGACAGGAATAATTGCCCTCATTGTTTCGTAAGACATTCATAATGATGAGTGTGTTGTCAGAACTTATTTCCATCCTGTAAGAAAACAAAAGTTCGATACATAGCACATTAGACTACAAACAAACTTCAAAGAGGAATACTGTTGTTTAATGAACCAACTAAATGCACTTATAATATATATGTGACATTTAGGTCACTTCGCTCTGACATTAAATGAAAGTAAGGTAAAGTAAAGTAAAGTAAAGTAAAGTAAAGTGATCCCGTTAAAGGCTCGGTGAGGCCCAGAGGGTGGGTAGAGGTATAGCTCTACTCTTCCATGACCGTGGCACTAGAAGGGGGTGAGTGGTCAGCAGCACGCCCCGGCCGCACTTTACCACCGGGAAAGACACAGTACCCATTTTAAAGGAGGCTGGGTGGGCCTCAGGGCCAGTCTGGACAGGCGGAATATCTTGTCCTCACCGGGATTCGATCCTGGACCGCCCAGCCCATAGTCAGTTGCTATACCAACTGATCTACCCAGCTCAACATTAAATGAAAATACTAATTCAAAATGCACAGAGCGAATAATTTCAAAATTCAAATTTCCAGTATCTAAATAAATACACGTTTATGGAATTGAACACAAAATTGTTTTGCTAAAAATCCAATACCGTTGTGGATATGGTGCATAATCAATAGCATGATATGATGACACTTTCGCAACATACTTCAATATCAAATGTGTCACTGTGTACCAACAATAAACCTGATTTGTGGTCACAGTAAAAGACCATCGCTTCACTCTTCAACTGTTTAAATATGGTCCCAGAAGCAAATGGGAGAAACTGGCTCAGGATACATCTTACCATGGGCTTTAGTACTGCAACAGTTGAAACTTTGGTTGCAGCAACCACAACAGTATGACAAGTATTGAAATATTCAACAGACATCCTAAAACAACACATATGGAAACAGTACTTAATTCCTAACCTTCACCACTGTGAATTACCAAATAATCAATTACAATTTGATGTTTGTTGGACCACGCATCATTGTGATAACTGAAGAATAAGAACCAACTAGATGCTACTTATTATTTTATTGTACTTCTTATAGGCTCAAGATATTTTGGGCACTACACACAACAGAACACTATGATCACCATGCATAAATGATCACAACTATTAAAATAAATCGAAAAACGTTACCAGCTACAACCAAGAGATAAAGAACTTCACACTGAACACACACCACTGAGAACCATAATTTTACATTAACGCTGCCTCTTCCATCTTTACAGAATGAAACGACCAATGTGTTAATCAACATTATAGTCATGAGCTCCTGATGATGGGCATAGTGGTGCCAGAAACATGTTGAGCCTATAAGAAGTACAATAAAATAATAAGTCGCATCTAGTTCGTTCTTATTCTTCAATTAATTTAAAGTCTCCAACGGTATGGACAGAATATGGGGGAGTTTAAAAAGCAAAACATGATGATATGAAATAGAATAATTAAAACTAATGTTACGTAATATTTTATCAACATCGACATCATCGATGTCATCATCAACAATTCTAGTCTGGATTTGCCTTGGAAGGACCCAATAAAGAATATTCCAAAACTCAAAACTTAGCACTGAAAGTGGGAAGTTATCAAATTTCTTGTGTGTTAAGATCTTCAATAATTTAAATGACTTGTCCTTCTGAAAGGGTGCTTTTGATTTGTATATGTATAGCACTGCAGCTTCAGACTCAAGAGTGGCAACCTTGTCCTACAATTCTACAGTGAAACACATAAAACCACCGTGTGTGATCAATCTCATGCTGTTAGCTTTTTAATGACATAATGCAGAACTGAGCTCCAAATTTTAAACACACAAGATTTGTTCATAATATATTTGGCAAACATATCCATCGGCCTCCACGTATAGTGTAGTCGAGAAAAATAGTTTAAATTCAGCAGTTTCTTACACATTTATTCTATAGCATACTAATATAAGGTGGGCCCAGTAGCTCAGTCAGTATAGTGACTGACTACGGGCTGGACGGTCCAGGATCGAATTAGTCTGCTTTACGCAGTGGAGCGGAGAGGATGTACTTTCTCCTTCATGCAGGAGAGTAGTGATTTTGTGCCGTGAGTGAAGTAGAGTGATTTGTTTTCTTTTTTTGTTTTGTGGTGTGTGATAGTGAACAGGACATAGTGTGTGTAAACGGGAAGTCATAGAGCTAACATGGGAGAAAGGCAAAACACAATAGTGTGCTGTTTAGAGCTGCAAAGTCCTAGGATCAATGCGTTCCATATTCAAGAATGGATATATGAACACCTACACCTACAGGAGGAAAGTATAAGGATGATAAGAATTGACCCAGCAAAGAGATATGTCTACATCAAGTTCAATGATGAGGAGTGTATGAACAAAGTACTGCAGGACTCTGAAGGTTGCCTGGAATATAAACATGACAATGGAGTAATCACACAGGTACTTATAGAGGTAGCAGGATTGGGGACAAAAAGAGTGAGGATTGCTAGCTTACCACCAGAAGTCAAAGAAATTGACATACGTGCATGCATGTCCCAGTACGGAGAAGTGGAAATGAGGCTCAAGAAACACCTACTGTCCCACCTGAACATATCCAGTAATGATGCACTGATAACATATGACGGACAGCCGCAAACATGTTACAGGTGTAATGAAGTAGGCCATCAAGGGCAAGAATGCCCCAGGGGCAAGCGTTTGGCTGCATCTATACATATGCAGTCAAACCAAACATGGGTGGATATAGTAAGTAGTAGGATACAGGAACACAGCCCTGATGTATCGGCTTTCCAGACTCCACTCCCAAGTGACAATAAGACAAAGAGACAAAATATATTTATAGACGAGACATCAGACAAAAAGCATATGTCCACTACTCATGACCTACACAATGAAACTGATGGAAGGAGTACGGCACAAGGGCCAAAACACATCCAACATTGAGGACGTGCAAATGACCCCCTCAGGGTACCAGGAAGATTGTAACAGTAGCCAGGATGATGGCTGTGAGAAAGAGAGTGAGAGAAGTATATCTGACAACAACAAGGGACCAGGTGAAAATAACAACATAGTAGGGACATGAGCTGAAGGGACAAGGAAAGAAAACAACCAGTTGGAGGGAAAGATAGAGCCTGGTGACACTCCGCCAGTACAGTTGGGATTGACAAGAACAAAGAAACTCAAAACGGAAAGAGAAGACCCCGCTACAAGTATGAGAAACAGAAGGAGAACGAGGATAAAAAAAATATCCACAAACAAGCAGTTAAATGATAACCCATCCAAAATAAAACACCTAAACCTACCGAATAGTAACCTTAAACATTAATGGACTAGAATCGAATAATAGGAAACTGATGCTTGAGGAATTTATAAGGAGGCATGATACTCACATTGCAGTGTTACAGAAGGTAACAAACGTGCACAGTATCACAATGAAGGGATATCAGGTAATTGATAACGTGGGCATTCTCGGACGAGGCATGGCAATACTCAATAAGGAAGACCTACAGATGCACACGATACAGCATCTACCTTCTGGTCGAGGAAGAGCAGTGCATTATAACAACATATGCTTCATAAATGTATACGCGCCCTCCGGCACCTCAAAACGAACAGAACGTGAAACTTTTTTTAACCTTGATATAATAAACATACTACCACGAACTCCAGCTGACATCATTATGGCTGGTGATTTTAACTGCGTTCAATCCGACAGCAATTGCACTGGACACAGATACAGCAGTCGATCCTTTGACAAGCTAATTCAGGGGCTGAAATTAGTGGACATGTGGAATGCACCAAAAAACATGCAAGTATACACCCATTACACTCCAACAGGTGCAGCCCGCTTGGAGAGGATTTATGCAACTGAAAACATTTGGAAAAACAAACAGGGAATAGAAACCATTGCAGCAGCTTTCACTGACCACATGGCAGTACTTGTACGAATTAATCTAATGATACCCTTCATACATAGGGGAAGAGGAAGATGGTACATGAATACAGCACTCATAGATGATCCGCACTTTAGAGATGGAATAAAGATGGAATGGTCTGAATGGAAAAACCACATATGCTGATACCCCAGTATTCTCCACAGGTGGGAACACCATGTAAAAAGGAAAGTAAAATATCTTTTTGTACGCGAGAGAACTGAGAGAAAATTGGACTGTAACAGGATGGAAAATTTTTATTATGCGACCATTTACAACATCCTACAAGAACCCGTCACATATAACCAAAAAATAGCTACATTGAAGAAAATGAGGGCAAAAATAGTATGATTAAGCAGTACATTTCACCAGAGAACAATTATGGACACAGGAGAACATGATAAAACACTTGGAGAAACTCCTTCACTATATCACATCATCAAATTGAGGAAGCGCCAAAACAGCCGCACGATAAAGAGGATAAGTGATGAACATGATAAAATACATTCAACATCTATGGCTATTATAAAGGCCTTTGCAATGTATTTTAATGAAAATTCAAACCAATTCAGATTTATGTGACAAAAGCTCAACAGCTACTGGATTGTGAACTTAGATCAATTCTGATAGAAACGAACGCAGCATTGGAAGCACCAATATCACTGAATGAAATACAGAATGCCTTAGCCAAAGGAAAATAGCACAAGGCCCTTGGAAATGACGGGAATTTTACAAATCAGAATGGGAAACAATAAAAACAGACTTATTACAGATACTAAATAGTATGTACACAGATGGCACAATTCTGGAGAACCAACTGAAGGGAATTATCGTCTGCATACCTAAACACACTCATCCAATCACAATTGATGACTACAGACCATTGACATTAATGAACACTGATTATAAAATATTGACAAGGATAATCGCGGCAAGACTGAGGCAATTTTTAGCAGATGTGATCCACCCAAACCAATATTGTGGTGTACCCGGAAAATCAATTTTTGAAGCTGTGGCTGCAGTGCGTGACGCGATAGCACAAGCTGGAATACTCTGAAGTCTCTATGTGTACTGTTGATTGACTTCAGTGCTGCTTTTGACAAGATCTCACACGAATACTTATATATGGTACTAGAAGCTCGTGGATTAAGTGTATGTTTTCGACAGAAAATAAGAAGACTATATGAACACGCGACATTGGAGATACTAATCAATGGATTTCGATCAGATCAAATACCGATAAGAAGTTCAGTACGCCAAGAATGTCCTCTGAGCATGATACTGTATGTATTGTGTTTAAACCCTCTAATACAATCGTTAGAGAGAAACCTCAATGGCATAAAGTTAGGTAGGCACCAATCAAAGATGGTTGTTACAGCCTACGCAGATGATGTCACTATATTTCTAACATCGGTGGAAGATGTACCAAAATTAAAGGACTTGTTATTCTGATATGAAGCTGCAATAGGCGCAAAAATCAACATATACAAATCAAAGGCAATGGCTCTTGGCAGATGGGACACAGCCTTGAACATCATGGACATCCCTTACCATACGGAGCTCAAAATATTAGGCTTCCACTTTACAAATAGTGTGAACACTACAACAGCCCACACCTGGACAGCCATCATATCCCGAATGCGTGCGACGGCATAGGCCATGTATAATAGAGATTTAAGCTTTGATAAGAGAATTTGATTCACACAGGAATACCTCCTAGCAAAGATGTGGTATGTGACTCAAATCTTCCCACCAACCCCTAATCACATACGGTAAATAAACTCTACAATTGCATGGTACATATGGAAAGGTGACATATTTAGGGTTCCTCTCTCTACGCTACAGTGCGAGAAGACTGATGGGGGCTGGGACTTGATCACTGTAGATGCTAAGTGCAGAGAACTATTTCTGCACCGTCTTTAAATGCAATGCTGGAGAGTAGGATCCCTCACAGCTGATTGGATGAAGTACTGGAATTTAGATTCAAGGCTTGGGAATCCGCCTAACCCCTTTGGAATATTGGAGAAACTGGAATATTTACGAATATTCATCAAGGACACCGCATACATTCTTGGACAAGGTGGAATTGAATCGACAAGAGCATATAAGAGATGTATATATGCAATGTTACGATCCCTATCCATTGCGGAATCCCCACCACAGAAAATGTGGGTGGAGTCCATATGGCCGAATGCAGACTGAAGGCAAATCTGGGAGAATCTGACGCAAACGTCAACATCAGAAGCGGATAAAGCGGAATGGTATAAAGTCATACATGACATCATCCCTACCAATGAGAGGCTACAACGCATAAAGATATCATGGACGGCACTGTGTGGCGAATGCAATAACAGAGACACACTAGTATATCGGCTGAGAGAATGTGGGGAGAGGCAGTCAAACTGGATCTGGCTGGGAAGTATTATTGCAAGGATGCTGAGAATACCTTCGACAAAAATACCACAAGAATGGATAGTATGCCTGCAATTTAGTCTATGGCCTCCGCAAAGACACAGAGCAACATTGTGGCTACTAGCACGTTACGTGACATTTAGTATGAACAGAAGACATTGCCAAAACCTCAACAACTTGATGGACTTCTTAAGGAGGTCACAGTGGAAGGTTTATCAGAGGCCAGGAAGGCAGCGTTTGGTTGCACACTTTCTGTCTAATGGTAGACCTGGAAAAATATGCAATGAGAGAAAGAAGCAACACCAAGAGGATTCACTGATTGCTATGAAGATGTTTTATCAATTACAGTCAGGAGAAATGAAAGAGTTGACTTTTTCAGTTTATGAGGTGCGATGCTCCAACATATGTGTATAAAAAAAAAACTCATGAACAGAGCACAGAATCGGTTAAGTGTACAAATTAAGTAGAAACAGAGTTTTTTTCCCTTTGTTTGTACAAAAAGTGTTTTACACAGGATCAAATAAAAAAAAAAAATCCTGGTGGGGGCGAGATTTTCCGCACCTGTCCAGACTGACCCTGGGGCCCACCCAGCCTCCTGTACATTGGGTACTGGGTCTTTCCTGGGGGTAAGGAACGGCCGGGGCGTGACCCCCTTCTAGTGTCAAGGTCTAAAAAATAGGGTAGAGCTTTACCTCTACTCTCCCTAAGGGCCTTTGTGGCCTGTGACAGGATGAAACCTACCTAACTGTTCTACCTACAACTCTATTCTGGGCACTTTTTTGTTCTGCTGGTGCATGTAAGTGTAGTTATTGTGATGACATTTTCCATTTACTGCGTGCTTGTTTTGTAGTTGTTTTATTATTGCAGTTTTCTTTTGTTGGTGCACTAATTAAGACACCATTGTAGGGTAGTTGTAATTGTTAATCCTGGTGGGGACGAGATTTTCTGCCCTTCCATACCGGCCCTGGGGTCCACCCAGCCTCCTGTAAAATGGGTACCGGGTCTTTCCCGGTGGTAAAGTGTGGCTGGGCATGTTGCTGACCACTCACCCTCTTCTAGTGCCGCGGTCATGGAAGAGTAGAGCTATACCTCTACCCATGCTCTGGGCCACACCGGGCTCATAACAGGATCACTTTAACTTTTTATATTAATATAAGACAACTATAATGAGATGTGTTTCTATTTGCCAAATTTGTATGAAATGGACATATCATTAATCAGTGTTGAATGGCTAAATGACTACAGATATTAGATCTGTGACACTGAATATAAGAGTTTATTTGCAGTACAACAAAATAGCTACTGACTACAGACTTCCATGCTCAAAAATAACTGTTTCAGAAAGAATTTACAAGTTGTAAGAACTCACTTTGGTTGATTGTATAAGTTCAAATCCCCTAATTTCCACTCTACACTGGGCCGTGGTACACCCACACACAGGCATGCTAACTTCACAGTAACTTTCCATGGTACAGTCACAAGCTGACCAAATGATACAATTGATGCAGGCACTAGTAGGAGAAATAAGTTAAAAAATTGCATTAAACACAATATTTTAACAAGCAGTGTGATAGTGGTCCATTCTAAGATAGTGTTTCTTGGGATACGAGTTCCTTAAAATTAGATGAGAAGTAGTTCATCAGTTATTTGGTATTTTTAACACACATAAAATAACCCTCATATCCTTTTTCATTCCACATAACTGGATCTTACACGAACAGTTTCATAAAGTAATACAATTTCAGCACCATCCAGCAATATTTGCATCCAAATTAGTGCACGTGCAAGATTAAGATGAATGTGACAGCAAGGCAGATATGCAAGCTAATATATGATGTACATATCAAAAAAAGCACAGTGTGGTACTAAGAATTCAAATATCATGATAAAAAATCACATTCTAGATGAAGCTCAGAAAAATTGATCTGAATTTCAAAAGAAATTATAAAGAATAATCAGCATATGTCAGTGGCACTGTAAAATAGACACTTACCGTTAAAACTACAAAGCTTACACAACTTAAATTTTGTGAACTAATTACTATTTCAGTGCTTCTGTATGTATGTAAGAATACAGCAGTGGAATAGAACAGGTAAGAGGAAAACTGCAACAGCCATGATGAGGTTCTTCAGGCTAGTTGCTGGTTATTCTGTGCAACATGAAATCAGTATAATTAGTTGATGCAATAAATTACAAATGTGTAACACTGTAGGGACTGAAGATTAGAAAATGAACTGGCATGACCACTTCTCAAATATGGATCTAAGTACGGCAGCATTTCCAGTTAAACCCAGTGGTTCTGGTGATGCTGGATGGCTGTAGAAGAGATGCAAGGACAACTAGAAGAAGATTTCTATGTGACTGGGATAAAAACTTCAGATGTACCCTAACAAAGATAAGCTAATTATGGCACTAGCAGTGTTTACAGACACAGCAGTGCTAAACATGTACACAATGTACGAAGTAAAATGAGGCAGTCAAGGCTGGAACCAGAGGAGGAGGAGGAGGAGGAGGAGGAGGAAGAGGAGGAGGAGAAAAGATGATGAAGATGAAATTGCAAATAATTTGTTGATGGGAGGCGCCCAAATATAAATTAAGGCCAAAGACAATGTACCATTAATGGCTGGCAGGCCTAAATTCTTGTGTCATTCCTGTGTCACAAATCCCACATGGCTAGGACTCGGGTTGAATCCAGGTCTCTGTGATGTAAGACCAGTTGCTAAGTTCCTGTGTCACAGCATAGTTCAACTTAAGTCAGTAGCCCCATGTTGAAACATCCTATACCTCTAGATAGCTTCAATTACATGTTGACGAACACTGATGAATTAAAAGTTCTTTCAACTTAGCAAAAACAGCAGCTACTAAATGTTGTATTTCCAACTCCAACATGGAAGGAAAGTCAGGTCACACTATAGCCTATTTTAAGGGAGAAAGGAGAAAATATAAAAACTAAGAAACTATTGAAAAATTAAGTAAACATGTTCAAATATCCACAGTCAAGGACTTTCATCAGATATAAATTCAAGGGTCCCAATTTCCTGTTCCATAATTCTTTATAACATGCATAATTTTTCACTACATGTAATTCATAAAACTCTAGTAACTACCACTACATGAAAAATCATAAATCTCTAGTAACTACCACTACACAAAATATCATAAATCTCTAGTAACTACCACTACATAAAAAATCATAGAAATCTAGTAACTACCACTGCACAAAATATCATAAAACTCTAGTAACTACCACTACATGAAAAATCATAAAACTATAGTAACTACCACTACACAAAAATCATAAAACTGTAGTAATTACCACTACATGAAAAATCATAAAACTCTAGTAACTACCACTACACAAAAAACCATAAATCTCTAGTAACTACCACTACATGAAAAATCATAACACTCTAGTAACTACCACTACATGAAAAATCATAAAACTCTACACTAATTGAAATTCATAAAATGGCAAAGAAACCTAAGGAAGTTCAAAAATTAGACTCTTGACTGCAGTCATAGTCCAAATGTAATTCCAGAATGAGAATAATACAAACCACTGGAAGAAGTGGCAGGAGAGAGACGAACAACTGGTGTCCCTGCACCCTGACCCACACGAGTAGCGGCTGTTACCCATGCTTCATACATTTTACTGGAAAACAAACCAGACACTTCGTGGTGCAACTGGTGTGCTGCTACCGTACTCTTCACAATCTTCATTTCGCGGCCTTGATCCAAAATACGTAAATACACCGTGTATTTTGTGACCAAACCATTGGGCCGATGAGGTGGAAGCCATCCAATGAATGCTGCATTTTCAGAACTTGGTACTGCTTTCACTTTTTCTGGAGCCTCAGGCACTGGGTATAGATTAAAGCACATGTCATACTGAATTCTGTAGCCTGAAGTTTTTCTAGCAAGTGATATAAAAAGCCATGATCAGACAGGTTTAATGATCATCTACTGGTTGATGACAATTTATACTTAATATAAAAGTACTATTTGGACACTGCCCAATGCCTTCTAAAACATGTTATACAAGGAAATACAGGAGAAAGGATAGAAGTTATTGGAAGATAAGGTAGAAGATGTAACTAGCTACTAGATAACCCTAAGGAAACTAGGGGATACCGGAAATTGAAACAGGAGGAACTAGGTCACTGTCTGTGGAGAACTCACTTTAGGAGACCCTATGGTTCAGCTGCAAGACAGACTACTGTCCTACAGTATTTGTTAAGTTCCTAATTATGTCTCTGTCTGGGGAACTGCATATTCTGTACATGGTCGTGTTAATATGCTTTAGTATCAAAAAATGCTAACATGAAAATTTTCCTGTCATAGGTATATGCTAGGGACATCGAACTGGCGGCCTGATGGCTGCAAGGTTCATTGGAATTTTTTTACTGGCCCATGAAACTCAGGACACATGTACACAGATATGTAAATGTAAAGAATACACATGGTAAATATGTGCCCTCAGAATTAGTTTGGTTTAATAATGAAACAACAACTGACATGCTGACAACCGCACAAAAACATGAGCATTAAAAACATTTTGGTCTTCCAGCTTCAAATTTATGAAACACCCAATGAGTTTGACCTTAAAACTGCCATGAATTTAACTGACCAGTACAGTTCTGTACAAGCATGGAACATGTACCTGTTTCCTCAGTGGTGCAGAACATAACAGGGCTCACAACGCCATCTCCTGCTCTTGTGGAGGCCAGAATTTGGATACTGTAATTTGTGAAGGGTTTGAGCCCATGCAAAACGGCAGTAGTAGCACTTGTTCCTTTGCTTTCTCGAATTCCTGGTTCTGTTTGGATGCAAATAATGAAATACTAAACTTAGAATATCGACTTAATTCGTACTCAGTAAGGGTTTTCTGCAAACATTTTAACATAAGGTGACATAATCCTAGGTGACAAATATGATATGTTTATGGGCAGTATTATCACACAGTTTTACCACTCAGCTGTTGTTACATGCATTTTCCTTCCTTCAGAGTAGATGGATATACTACATAGAGATGTGCATGCACATGTACTCTAGTTGCTTACAGGTAGGTTTCAAAGGAATCCCATGGTTGTTTGCAATTAGTGACCATTCATTTTCAAGAACAAAAACTGTGTGAGTAAATGCACATTTTAGCTTTTATATTGGATGCAAGGAATCTAAAACATTCATAAGTAAGAAAACTCACAATACACTCTGGTGTTACTAAATCAATATTTAGGTCAGCACTGTTTTCTGAGGCTTATGGAAAAAGAGGTCATGTATTGGAAAGAGTACAGTGTAGCAGAATATATTGATTCTTTCATATTCATATGCTATTATAGCCTTTCCATGGAAGGATGGAGATAAACCCTCAATGTGGCAATGAGAAACGAAATACAGGATCGCTGGTGTTGGGGCAATATGACTGGAGCCTCTCGTACAATATTGATGGTCTCAATTACCCACCATACCGTTCCTCCACTGGTTCATAAAACAGCTTGTAGCCCTGCACAATGCCATGAACATGGGCTTGATCAGGGGGGTTCCAGGTCACTTGCAGGTCATGTGCTGATATAGGCGTACAAATCACATCTTGTGGGGGAGCACTGGGCACTGGAAACAGAAAAAAATACTACAGCAAAGGTAAAGTTTAACCTTTATCCTACTAATGGGAAAAATATGGTGAGCTCCTAATGATGGCAGCAAATGGCAGATGGGATTTAACTTGGTGTTTAAGGAGTTGAGTTACTAAGTGGTAGAGAAACAATTTTTCTTGACATACGAATGACAGTGAGATCTGTTTAGAATTGTATAATATTTTCAGTAATAAGACAATTAACGTACAACACAAAAATGAAGTTTCACTCTGATACAACAAATGTAAAACTAATAGTGCCTAAATGCACAAAAAAACCACAGGAGGCATGACAAAGTAAAATAATACCATGTCTACATAACAGAGCAAGAACAAGTCACATATATTTTTATGCAGATGCCATTTAAGGGCAATTTAATTTTTCATTAAATGCTTGATCAACAGTCCCAGCATAATTTCTCTGCAATACACATAACCTCAACTATATATAGTAGTTTGGTTGATCGATTTGCGATTGGGTTCAAGACCTTATGGTCCCGATGCACCTAGGTCCCTTTGTACCCCATATAGATTTCTAGGAGCCCTGCTGCTTTACTGAAGTTACAAATGGCCCCCAGACTTATAATCTTAATGTCCTCTGGCTCCAAGAAAAAGTAGTAGTCCAGATATGGATGTCTGAGTGAAGCCAAAGCTTCACACTCACAAAGAATTTGGACAGAGGTATCATCCTCTGCACCATATATAGTAGTAGTAACAATACAATGCACACAGGTATATTGACATTAATTTATATATGTAGTGACCTTCTACGTAGGTAAAGTGATTCTGTTACAGGCCCGGTGTGGCCCAGAGGGTGGGTAGAGGTATAGCTCTAGGCTTCCATGACCGTGGCACCAGAAGGAGGTGAGTGTCATGCCCCAGCCGCAATTTACCCCCGGGCAAGAGCCGGTACCCATTTTACAGGAGGCTGGGTGGGCCCCAGGGCCGGTCTGGATGGGTGGAAAATCTCGTCCCAACCGGGATTTGATCCCAGATCGTCCAGCCTGTAGTCAGTCGTTATACCGACTGAGCTACCCGGCCCACGACCTTCTACATGCTTCGGCCAAATATGTTGCCATCTTCAGGGAGGTAAAATACAAAGGATGAGTGCAAAGAAAATTTAGATTAAATTATGGTAGTGAAGTATCAGAACCAATCCAGAGATGTAAAGAATACACAATGTACATACCACGTAATATTGGAGAGTGTTCATGTAACCATTGTTGCAGTGGAAGCAGCAATATTCTGAGAGTGTGTTTGTAGCCTATGATATCCAGAATGTAATGGGCATGTGCCATTTTGTCATCTGTTGCCTGCCTGACTCTGCATTGTTTTTTTACATTATCTCATAAATGGCACAATTTTCGTACACAAGGTTATTGAACATAAAATGCGTGATTTGATTTTCTCCACAACCTCTGTCCGAAAAATTTCTCATTCTAAGAAGAAATGAGTGAGATATTATCAAAAATGTATATTGGTTTCCCTGTCAAGTATCCATTATTCTGGTCTGATTTTAATGAAACTTGTACTTCTTCGATATATTTTCGAAAAATACTCAAATACTAAATTTCATAAAAACCCATTCAGTGGTAGCCGAGTTGTTTCACGTGGACAGACGGGAGGACAGACAGACATGACGAAGATAGTGGTCACTTGTTGCAATTTAACGAACACACCTAAAAATGACAGTCACAAACCCACACTTACTTACTTAATCCATGGTGCAGAGTCCTTCTTGAGAAGCTAACTGGTTTGCAGCTAGTCAAGAAATTCCCTGCATTTCACGGAACCCGAAAGTTCATTACTGTACTCACAAGCGTCCGCCAACTGTCTCTATCCTGGGCCAGCC
>Ga0123352_10004043_pt1 | contig 21486 bp, 15 predicted proteins | sample TergutLab28metaG_FD_89700 | JGI IMG/M metagenome (GOLD analysis project Ga0123352, IMG submission 89700) | Labiotermes labralis P1 segment gut microbial communities from Petit-Saut dam, French Guiana - Lab288 P1 | ecosystem: Host-associated > Arthropoda: Insects > Digestive system > Gut ...
GTGCTGTTCTGTTTTTTTTTTCTCGGTGTGGGGACAGATTTTAGGAAGGCCTGGAATTTTTATTCCCCCCCCCCCCGCACGTGCAGAATTTTCGAAGTTATATTGTCGTTCATCCGCGTGCTGTTGTTCGGCAAGATATATTTGTGTTTTGCTAGTATCAGAATTACTTTTTATTTGTTGTCGATACCCCGTCCACAACCACTGAACTGCAGCTTGCAAAAACTGATGATCGTACCTTCGTATATGTGGCAGTTGTAACACAAGGCACCCCTTGTCGCTAGACAACCGTCGACTGAAAACCTATTTTTATTTCCTGCGAGAACATTGTGGGGTTTGTTTTTAGATTATGAATAGCAGGTCATGGCTACTGCTTGGGGATATTTCAGTCACTGTATAAAGTCGTAGTGTTTCGCCGACACTATTGTTTATTTTTATAGAATTCTGTTGGGCGTTAGTTGCGAAGGGGATGTAACTGTGACTTTTGAACAAATGTGTTTAACGTTTATATTCGTCAGTGTCAGTTCTGTAATATACAGGAGCATCTTACATGAAAGGAAGCCTCCGCTCGCAGTAAAAAGACGTGATATATAATTATGCATTCTTGAACAGTGTGTTACAGGCTTGTAGCCTCCGTCACTGTTAAAATTTGTGGACGTCCGTCTACCATATATCAAATTTGATGGTGTGTAAAAATATGTCTTGAGTTGGTTTTTCATGTAGCGCATAGCGTAGACGATGTTATTAATGTGTTTAGATATTCTGGGGAGGTTGTTGCGAGTAGCAGGTGACAGACATTGCAGAGTGAATTAGGTTTGAGGCCAGGCTCTTCAAAACTGACCTAATTGTACAAATTCGACTTCCTGTGAACTTCGTTCGGGTCTTGTGGGGGGAGTGCAAAAATTTACACTGTAATAATTTTATAGAATAGACAACGTTTAATTTCTGTACAGCTCTGACTTAGGTCTTTTGAATTGCTGAAACCAACCGCACTGATAGTTTTCAGATGTCGGTTATTTTAACGCAGCGAAGACGCGGGGACAGGACTGGGTCTAATGGAGCAGTAAACGATATCTGTTCACTTGGTGCTGCAAAATTTGAATGAATGTAATATTCTTAATAGTTACTCACAGAATTAGTTAAAAGTAATAATGCACTCGTTGACGAAGGATGTATGAATTTACAGGAAAGCAGTGGCCCGTGGAATGACTTTAAAACGTTTAACAGTCCTTCCATATTTACGTCGCGCCAGTATGTTCCAGTTGAAGATATTTCAGGAAAAATAATGCCATTTTTAAGTCTTGGTGTGTACGTAACTTAGGTCGGTATCACTGATACGGGATGTGCGGGACATTATTATTATTATTGTGCACTTTACGGTATTATTTTATGCGTTACGTTATTTTTCTTCAAATAATATCCTGCCAGATCTCAAGTCACCGACGCGACGCAGTCGAGGTCTTCGCCCATCTTGGTCGTTACACATCCGAAGTTGGTAGAGGGTTACCGACGTTTCGGGACCTCCTGTCCCTTGAATGTGGGAACTGTAGGCTGCCCCGAAACGTCTGTATAAAATCAACACGTTCCGTAACGTCCCGGAAGAACTCAGGTCTTAATAATGCGCAGGCGTATGAAACCGTTTCGAAATTGTTAACAGACTTGTTACGGTGTAAACCCGTTGCCCCGTTCCGTAGCCTAAGCTACCATTCCTGTTTAGTAATTAATTTTATGTCTGTGGGCCGTCCGCAGTCCCAACCTGATGTACTTGAACATATCGTACGTTTGATTTCGTTCTTTCATTTCCAGCTCATTTTGAGAGGCGCGTTCCTGAGGGTTGTTTCGAGTTTGATAAGTCTGAGGATCAGCTGAACCACAAATGTGTGATCGTGCTGGATTTCAGAAGCATCATTTGGATTGCGACATAATTGCTTCAGGCCGGAAATGTGACACAGAAGACAAAGAATAATATTACAAAGCAGACCGTAGCTACTAAACGCACGTATTTTAAGAACAGCAGCGTGCACTTCACTAATTATCACGTCCGCAACGTGTGAACTCTTTCGTAGGTAGGCATGCAATGCTGTCCTTGTATTTCATTTTCACTTTTTTGTATCTGTGTGTGTGTGTGTTGCAAGTGTTTTAGTGCCGGAGTCAAACGTTTTAAGGGGCAAAGAACGGAAGATCGTTCTTCCCGGTGGAGTAAAGAGATATACGCTCACTGTGCGCTTGTAGAGAGAGTTTTGTTCTGTGTAAATCATGTGGCTATGACGGTTTTTTTTGGGGGGGGGGGGGTTTTTCCCAGTTTCACGCTCACAATTTTAAAAACGTTTTCAGGCAGTAATTTAAGCATTTGATTGGAAATATATTTAAAAATTGGATAATACTCGGTGTCGTGTGTCATTCATGCCTAATTTTTATGTGAACGTATTTCTCATTCTTAAATTTCCCAGAATTATCGTCTTCATGTCGTATTTAGTGCCTGTTGGGCTTTAATTTTCCTGAGCGTGATAAGGAAGAAATGCAGTGGGTAAGGGTGTGTTAATGAATTCTCTCACCAGAGCACTTTGGAAGTACCGAACAGGCTTATTGTTCGATAAATTGGGCTGTTTTGGTGCCTCGTAGTTTGTAAGCATACGAATGTATTGTTCATTATGTACTGCCACCTTGTAAGATTGTGTGTAACCTGTATACTCATCACCATGGAAACTTTAATTTACTTATTGTGTTGCATTACTCATAGCATGTGACATTTTTACGAGTTATATTTCACGCTGAGAGAATTTAGTGCACGGATGGATGTGCCGTTTCCTTTTTTGGAGCTAAAGGATCTTCCTTTGACGTTGACGGTTAGTTAAAGAGGTCAAGTAATTTTCTACATTTATGATGTTACGAAGTTCAGTCTGTGTTCGCAAAAGCTTTCCCTTGGAGTCTGTGTAGCTGTAGTCCGTGACGACAAATATATGAACGTCAGCTTTCTGTACACAGTTATTGGCCTCAGGTTTTGTGCATAAGGGAGCTTGCCACACTCAGAGCTACATAGCTGCAGTACCATGTCGCTTCGACTCTTTGATACCGTTTGTTTACATTATTACTAGCCATCTTGATTTCGGCTTCTCGTTTTGCAACCTGAGACCACACCATTTCATGTCAGTACTATTAGAAGAGACTTTGTAAATATTCTAGGAATTCTGGGTATCAGGCCTGAACACTGGGTGGGCATTACTATTTCGTCCATTATTAAAAAAAAAAACTCTCTTGTTACAAATGCATGGTGTCACTATGTAATTTTACAGTTAAAACATTGTGTATTTAACATGATTGATGTACGGTCTCCTTGATGATGATCTTTGAAAGAACGTAACATATTGATGTTGCAGTTTTTCAATTGTAGTATTACACGTTGGCATTGCGCATTTAGGTAGTTATAGTAAGGTAGTTTACTGGGCAGGTAAATGAAGCGTTTTGAGCTGTTATTTGAGGGGTCCATACCCCAGCGCCAAGCTAGTACTGCAGCAATCGCCGTACTTGTGTGAGGAGTTAGGGCATCATACTTCAGCACTAAGCTGGTAATAGCAGCGATCTGCACGTTGACTTGAGTTCAGGACATCATACTTCAGCACTATGCTGATAATAGCAGCGATCTGCACGTTGACTTTAGTTCAGGGCATCATACTTCAGCACTAAGCTTGTAATAGCAGTGATCTGTACGTTGGCTTGAGTTCAGGACTTCATATTTCAGCACTATGCTGATAATAGTAGCGATCTGCACGTTGACTTTATTTCAGGGCATCATACTTCAGCACTAAGCTGATAATAGTAGCGATCTGCACGTTGACTTTAGTTCAGGGCATCATACTTCGGCACTAAGCTTGTAATAGCAGTGATCTGTACGTTGGCTTGAGTTCAGGACATCATACTTCAGCACTATGCTGATAATAGCAGCGATCTGCATGTTGGCTTGAGTTCAGGACATCACACTTCAACACTAAGCTGATAACAGCGATCTGCACGTTGACTTCATTTCAAGACATCATACTTCAGCACTAAGTTTGTAATAGCAGTGATCTGTACGTTGGCTTGAGTTCAGGACATCATACTTCAGCACTATGCTGATAATAGCAGCGATCTGCATGTTGGCTTGAGTTCAGGACATCAAACTTCAGCATTATGCTGATAATAGCTGCGATCTGCACGTGGACTTCAGTTCAAGACATCATACTTCAGCACTAAGCTGGTAATAGCAGCGATGTGCACGTTGGCTTGAGTTCAGGACATCATACTTCAGCACTAAGCTGATAACAGCAGCGATCTGCACGCTTCAGTTACGTTGATTTGTGTGTTTTATATTGTTGTCTTTGTAAGCAGAATTTTATGTTGTATCACGCTTTATACAGCGTAATTCTAAGTTAGCACACCGGTGGGTTTGTAATATGTGGAAGACTGTAATTAATAGTAAGAAAATTCACAGTAAATTTTCCCAGTGCTTTTGAATGCACAGAGCCCGTGCGCGAGCGTGGCTGTAAGCCCTCTCCCTTTTTTGAGCTAACAGCTGTTGTCATTTATGTGGGGGCGTGGGCGTTACTGTAGGCTGAATATAACATATGAAGACGCGGTTGATAGCCTGGGAAATTTTCTGTGCATTTATTCGCTATGAAGTCTTTAAAAACCTGCATTTCTGAAATCCCTCACAGCCCTCGAGGATGCTGCCGTATGCTTATTTGTATGGAGGCGCGAAATTTGTGTCGTCTGCACAGTTGCGCTTGTTTGTATTGACCTGTAAATTCGAATTAATACCGTTTCGACGGAAATTATGCAGAGTTTTTTTTTTTTGAAACGAAAGCAGTCAGTGGTACCACAAGGTTGATTACGCTGCTCACAAAGATGCCCCACTTGTTCTTGGTGTGAGCCAGTCCATACTATCGCATTATACCCGTTGTACCTTGAACGTAATCTCATTTCCCTGTTTAACCCTTTAAACGCCGAATTAAATCCCTTCTGCCATCTACGGGCATTATTAGAATATCACCATATTCTCTACGTTAGCATGATAAGGGGCAAATAATGATGGCGGTTATTGTTAGTGCCCTATTAATTTCTTGTACGCTTAGCCTTTTCGAAGTAGAACACAAGGCCTTTGGTTGCGAGGGTTGGTATTCGTGTAATCTGTCACACCTGATTGTATGAGCACCAGCTAGCTGTTGTGGCACCGTGTTTTGACACATTGCATTTGTCACGCTGGAAATTAAAATACAGTTATTATTAAGAAGTACAATAGTTGGTTGCGTGGGGTGGCTTTTGCTTAATGAGACACGGTGACAGTATTCGTTCTATGCTGTCGCTACATTGACTGCTGTCATTTCGTCTCATTCTCACAATTCTGTCATTCCGATTCTATCAGCACAAAGCGATTCCCTGTAGGGTTTACTCCTCTGTTTTCTGTAATAAAAAACACCGCAGTGCAAATTAAATTAGGGGGGGAAGGGGGATGATTTGTAATAATGTGATCCGTGGGGAAGGGCAATCAAATCAGTGTTGTATTATGAAGGGCGGTCTGACAAAGAGAGTGCACGGGAGGCCGTGTTGTGCTGCGCTGGACAAGTACAGTGTGAACGGCCGCTGAAGAGTGGAGACCGATTTACATCCAGGCATCCAGATTGGAATTTCATAACGCGTGGTTAGAGTGTAAAATGCAGTGACAATATTCCTTTCAGGCACAAAAGTAAGCGTGGATTTGCCACGAGGTTTATGGATACTCGTGAAATTTAGATTGACTTAAATTGTGAATGGGGTGGTATGGGCTGTTAAAAGTATTCTGCTGGCATTCTTGCACAGAGATTTGAATGTGCATTGTCGCTTGAATGCATGACAAAGGCAATTTGCGAACTGGATTAGTACCTGTGCGGGTTGGTGTAGCAGAGGCTGTTTATACATTTATGTATGGGGGGGGGGGGCAGTGTTTGGTTTATTGTCTGCCCTGTTTTAGGTTCGTCTCAGTCATTGAAGTGTCTCCACGCTAAGGCTGGTATCTTGAAATTGGTCGCAACCGCCTCCATGTTTAAAGGAAGAAGAGAGGGACGAGAGTGAAAATCGATTGAAAGAGAATATGAGGAGGGGGGATGGGACAGTTGAAGGCTGTGTTTGTCCTCGTATCTTGTTACCCGTTTGTTAAATTGTCCGAAATTATTCCATGCACCGGGATTGAACATGTCCCCCTTCAGTCGAAGACAGATGCACTTTGCCTTTACACTTGTTAATGGTCCAGGATTGTTAACAGTTAACGTACTGCACTGAGCAGTGTCTTTCTTTAAACGGTAGTAGTTCAATTGCTTACCGAGAAATTCCTCGGTTTTTGACGGAACGTTAAAGTTCGTTACCATCTTCACAAGTGCCCGCCACTCTTCCCACCCTTTTATCAGACGAATCCACTGCGCGCCCTCCCTCACATGTATTGAAGGCCGGTTTTTGTATTATACCCCGAATGCGTAGATCTTCCAAGTTGTCTGTTTCCTTAAGGTTAACTCATTAAAATCATGTATATGCGCTATCTTTTTTTTTTTTTCACTTGTACAATTTACCTTGCCCATTTCGTTATCCGAATAGTATTTGGCGACACAAAAATTATGAACCTCTTGGTTAGGCAGCTTTCTCCAGATCCGTGTTACTTTCTCCCTCTTAAGCACAAAATATCTCCCATAGCATTCTGTTCAATGGACACCCTCAGTCGAAGTTCAAGTGAGAGGCCAAGTTTCACACCCGTATAAGACAACTGACAGAATTGTGTATGTTTAGTCTTCGTGTCTTTAGATAGTAAACTGGCTGACGAAAGATTCTGGACCTAATGGTAGCAGGCATTCCCCTTATTTAATGTTTTAATCTCTTCAGGCGCGCAGTTGTGGTTTGTTAGTGTCCCTTCCAAACATATGAACTTTACCACGGTTTTAGAGGATCATTAACCGTGATGTTGTGACTGGTACTGCGACCCGTTGACGAGACGTGAGTATGTATTTGGTTTCCACACGATTTACTTCTAGACTAATCTCCTTAGAACGCATCTGTGGTTTTCTTTATAGAAATGCATGTTTTCGCGCAGTGATTTAACATCAGCGTAGACATGAAGCTAATATGTTCCATTCAGTTGCAATCCTTCCCGGTTTCCTCACATCTTTCCAGTGTCATGTTATCAAGGAAAGTTGAAAAGCACTGGCATTGAAGCTTCTTGTTGTGGGCAATTCTGAATAGGAAATGTATCAAACAAGATTGTTAAGAAATACGCATTTTATTTATGCCATGTGTCTATTGATGTTCCGATTGTTAGAAGCATATAAATTATTAATACGATTTTTTAATGGACCATTTCTCAGAAAACCTGGACCTAAGCTTTGCCACACGCTTCATAGCGGTACAAAATTGAGCCATTTCACAAGTACAACTGCGTAGCTGAATTGCGTGTCATTCGTGGTTAGTTTCGTACGTTCAGCGGTTCCCAAAACGGGACTCGAACCAAACCTTAATGTGAAAACCTCAGGTCTCGCACGAGTAATGTTTTGTTTGTGTACCTCGTCGCTTTGGCAGAGAACACTTAATATAAAACTACTGTTTATGTAACTTTTCATCCTTGCTGCTGCGTCTCCCAAGTCCGAGTATTATCAGTCGAAAGACGGTAGTTGACAAACGTTAACGGCTTTGTCATTCCTGGATGTAATGGTCTCCATAACCTTGATTTCCAGAGAAAGCAATGTGTCCTGTAATTTGACACCCTTGCGGCCTGCTCTGAACGGTATCAGATGTGTGCAGTATCTAATATGTTGATATGGAAAAATGGTGAATTAAAATTAACGACCGGGTTGGGCTGTCAACTGTTGGTTATGCACCCGGTTAATCCTCGCATCTTTTTTTTTCTGTCATTCGACCACCCTTGTGTGATGGAGCAGTCTCTTTTGAATGAATTTCCAAAGACGGCTCTCGTGCCTTCCAGCCAGACGATACTTGACAGTCGAGTGTGGATAAGGGCAGATCGTTTATGTAGGATTGTGTGTGGTTATACGAAGGTCTGCATCTCCTAGCAATTTCCTTGCTTGTTCCCCCTTTCTTCCTTCCTCATTAAGTGTCGTGGTTTAGAGTTGGTAAGGTAAAGACCGACTCGTAGGTTTAGAGTTGGTAAGGTAAAGACCGATTCGTAACGTGTCATGAAGACACTGAAGTGTGGGATAGAGGTATCGCTATAATCGTTCCTAAACTCGGCGCAGGATGGGGGTGGATGTACAAAGGCACGCCCTGGCCGTTTTACCCCCTCGAAGGAATCGCGGGTCAGTCTGCGATTAGAAACTTGTTTACATGGCCGTGGGGTTCACTTCCAACACTTGCTGTCTCCGTGACTTTCCTACTTACAGGTGCGTAGTGACTTCTCGCTCACCCTGTTCGTTTCGTGAACAATCCCGCCAATACGTGTCAGACTATGCAGTACGTGTTAATGAGATGTGGCTGTATCGTTGGCAGTTGCAAACACTTTTATTCAATACTGACTCGCGATTGCCGAAACCGTTTAATTTTCTGGCGTTAGACGTTGAATGCCTGATTTTACCGTATGGCAGAGTTCAGTGGTCCGGGTGTGGAAGGCGTTAAATGACAGGAGGACTGAGTTTGCACGGGTGTACTTTCTGGTTAATGTACATAGTCTCGACCTTTGGTACCAGAGGGGAAGGGGGGAGGGGAGGCGCCCGCGTAATGTTCCCCATGTCAACTAGGAAAATGGGTAATCTATCACGAAATCTTCCCGGGGCGGAGTCTCAGGGTGACTGTATCTGCTGGGCCCTTCATATCGCGTGCGATCGATCAGCTAAAGTGTGTTTTGAAAAGAATCCTACGGCTGACTTAGGTAATTTCACATCATGCCAGTGGTCAGCTTCTTGAAAAGTATTCGGATAGTTATGAGATTGTTGCGAGTGTTCTCATAGTACAGTCCGTATCAGCATAGGCTTCATGTCAAAGATTACATTACTTTGTAAAGCGGCTGGGGACAGCGATTCTGTCCGTTGTGGCATGCTCGTCCGTACAGCAGAGTTGTTATGGGCGTGACAAGTGTTTTACAGTGGGCCGCATCGGTTGTTACACATATTCTTGGCAAACGATGCTCAGGCCCAATTTCCGATCGGCGCAGATCTTTCCAGAACTCCGACGACCCCGAAATGTGCTTCAAGCAGTGTTTTTGTCTCGACGTGTTGTTGGGGTTATAACTCACGGTGTGATCATTTTGGCACTTCGAACATTCTGGATTGACAGATGTTCTCAAATCCCCTACTCCTTCTATCCACTGTAATTTACATTTAGAATGCCGCACGGTGCTGAGACGAAAGAGTATATTAATTTTATTTTCGGACGTGGTAGTATGTTTTGACGTGGGTCTACTGGTAACCAGGGATACTGTGCCGTATTCTGACTGCAGCCTGGACGCCATTTGGACGTGAGGTGAAAATGGTGAGGACGAGGTAATAACGGTGGACAGGTTGGGACTAATACGCGACACCTTCCACTGTTGCGGTGCGCGAGCAGTTGTGTTCGTAACTCATGGTTTGTTAATTTTAAATGGTCAGTAACCGCTCAGTGAGCAGTTAGATAGTGTAGTAAAACCATAAACTGCACAGACGTGTGTGGAAGTATATTATACACATATTGTACTGTATAATATACTGTACTGTGTACCAGGTCAGGCCAACAACCGCTGTCTGTTATCCCAGTATGTTTCACTAATACAATTTAACATACGTAATACGGTAGTTCTACAGAACGTAATATGTCATCTTCATTAGCAGAGAAAATGTTTAGAAACTGTAACTGATAACTTATAAGACAACACTCAATAAGCCAGCCATTCTTTGTATTTATTTTGTCGCGTTTAGAGCGGCCTACTTCCTTGCCATTCAGCCGTACATTTAGTGTAACTTCTTGTATGTTAGTAACGGCCTTTTAGTTACTTAAATTCCCCTACCCTTTCTAGGTATGTACGTGCGGTCGTGATGTGAGTCCTTAACGAACTGTATGACCCTCTGTGGGTTGAAGTTGGCCAGCCCTGCTTTGTACTATACATTACTATACTATACTGGTACACTGTGTTTGTAATACACTTTCATACACGTATGTGCATTTGTTGCTTCGTACGTATGTAAGTATTCGGCTGTGGTAGATTTCAGGCGCTAAATAAAATTAAAATATTCTTGTGTGTGGTGAAGTGGAAAGGAATGCGAAGGAATCGGTAGCGGTCGTTGTCCATGTACTGTACTATATTTTTATGTTTGTTGTACCGGGAAATTTCGCGTGCGCCGCTCCTGGATCGAGATTCGATTCGCTTTTTCCATTCGCACGTTGACGGTGAAATACCAGGGAGAAGGTATGGCGTACTTAATGCAGAGATGTTATCTTCAGATGTTAAAAAAGTACGGTATGGCTGATGAAATTACAGTGTAACAAATCATTCGGATATTAGTGTTGGAAGGTAGTTATTGCAGATAAAATTACGATGTGCATGTTCAGGTTTATATCGGGAAATTAGGTTTTACGAATCCTGCGTGGTCCTCCTTTATGCTAGCGTAGGACACATAAAAATGGAAGGAAAGTGTGCTTTTAGGGCCAGACGGGAGTCTCGTCACGTAGAGTGCTTGTAGCGTCACACAGGTAGATGTGGAAGAGAGAATAAAAATTATCGTCTCCTGCAAGAAAAACAATAGGAGAACATTTAAGCAAAATGACAGAATAAGAATAAACAAGGAGTCGCATCCAATAGGCATGAAGTGTACGTGCAGATGTCAGTATTTTACGCTCATGCAAGCGAAAAGCGTCTCCGTTTTGCGTGTTCTCTGGAACGCGAGGTGCTACAGCTCGAAGAGTGATCGTCTGTCCGGATGAGCATGTTCTGTGACTGGGGGAAAAAAGTGGACAGCAAATTCACATTGTCATATTCAAAATAGACGTTCCCAAGTCAGTGGGGGAAAATTATAGACTGATAAAAGCCCTTGAGTTTGTACCTTCAGTTTATCAAGACTTCTGTTTAAACCGGAAATGTACAGATGCATGTTAGGATACGACGGCAGTGGTAGTATGTTATTGTTCATAGAATGATTAGGTTTCACAGTGCAGTAGACGGTTCATTGATGCTGTTGTATTGCAAATGACGGTGAACCTACCTTGCTATCGCTGTTCACATAACACTTGTGAAATAGTAGGGGATGCGGCGTATGTTTTTCCTTATATTAGTTTTCTGTTATTTATCTTTTTGATTGGCATGCTTCACAGTTACTCAGGTAAGACATATTGGCGTCATTATTATGCTGAGTCAAAGCAAAGTCACCGTTTTGACTAATTTCCCTTACACCTCTTATTCTTCTGGCCTACTTACTTACTTACTCACTCCATGGTGCAGAGTCCTTCTTGAGAAGCTAACTGGTTTGCAGATACTCAAGAAATTCCCCGCATTTCGCGGAACCCGAAGGTTCATAACCGCATTGACAAGCGTCCGCCACCTGTCTCTATCCTGGGCCAGCCCAATCCAGTCCATATACCCACATCCCACCTCCTGGAGATCCTTCCTAATATTATCCACACTTCTACGCCTAGGTCTCCCCATTGGTCTCCTTCACTACGGTTTCCCCACCAAGACCCTATACACCCCCCTTTCCTCACCCATATGCGCCACATGCCCAGCTCATCTCATTCTGGCCTACAGCTATAAGAATTTCCATTATTTGTTTGTAGCAGTGTGCAGGTTATGCCCGGCTTACTTTTGTAGAATCCAGTGAAATTGTTTTCATTATTCAGCGGTAGTAGATGTCACAGGTTTTATTTGTTGTAGGATCACCTTGGAGAAACGAGAAACAGATGTAAGTGCTGAGGAACTTGGAATCAGTGATCTTCAGTACGGTTAGGACTTCCTTTTGCATTCCAGTTCAGGGCAGTGCATAGTTTGTGCTTGTGCAGCCAACCGATTCGTATTGCATTGCGATTTTATTTAAAACCCATCATGATTTTGTAACACACAGCCTTCGTATTCGTAGGCAGCCAGTTTCTAGTAAGCTTGTTGTCTGCCCATTAGTCATTTCACGTATTTTTCATCAGGGGGACTTTTATACCCGACCATTCTTCAATTTACCCGTCGCAGTACAAGGCGGTGAACATTTAAAATTTTAACTCACTGAAGCGTCGAGTCTTCTTCCCCTCTTGAGGGGTTGAAGAGCACAAGGAGCAGCTGGCCTTTATAGCCTGGTGGTTAAGCGCAAGGGAGTTTTGTGTGATGTTATTACTTTGGAGAACTGGATGGATATACTGAAAGTGCTCGAAATGGACTAGAATTAACTTGTTTCTGTGTAAAAGTTTTTGTTTGTAAATTTAAAGACAGTTTAACCTTTGAAAAGCTAGTGGGTTTAAAATTCAGGCATTCTAAATGTTGGTCGCATTGCGTTTATGTGGTTTGTATGGATCTCAGGAAGACAGCGACTTTCGACTTATATAATATTAACGAACTGATTTTGTATAACCGAATTTGAGAGAGTTTGCTGCGCGTTACGCACTGAGTCCTTACATGAAACACGTTTGGCCTTTAAAAGGTTAATGCGATGTAATACATTGCATAATACAATAGAAATTACGTATTTGCTACGAAGTGGACCAGAAGTACATGCTTCTCTGTGAATTTATATTTGTAAGGGTGAACACTTTAACCCCCTCCTCCACCAAGGCGCATATCCCATCTCATGTTCCCTTTCCAGTTGATTGTCGTGCTTCGTCTCCGCTTGTCTCTCGTCTTTACGTTTACGTGTTTGTGTGTTTTCAATATCGATTTATATCCATTAACTTGCACAATGGGACAATGTTGCCTCAATATGTATATGTTTTCTCTTATGTTAAATTAGCATTTTATGGGTTAGGAGAATTTTTGCTGCCACCAATTTATAGAAGGAACCTCCCTTTAAATGCCTGTCAACCACCTGTTCAAGATTACGGTCGCTGGGGAAGTTATGCCGTGATTTAGGATATACGGGTAGCAGGTTTTGCGAGGGTGCTGCTTCCTGCATGTGCGTTAGGTCCTGTACGATATCGGTCCTGACTTCATTGAGGACTGCTTCCGGCTGGGATGTGACGCTGCGTCACGGGGTATTCTTATTAATTAATTTATTTATTTATTTACGTGCAAATTTGAACGGCATGCTTGCACCGTGCAAAGTTATCCGCTGTATCCGATTCGTGACGGAATGTCTTGGAGGGTAGAAACTGGTGTAGGTGTGGTTTTGTGAGGGACGAGTTTATTGTTTCTTGATTTCATTCTCCAATTCAGTACCATTGCATTGTATTGTACATGATTCCTTTAAACTATTGCGTATTTCAAAGTATGATTTAGAGCCAAGTCAAAGTCCTTTACTTGGAAAGTTGACATTTGGTGTAGCCAAGGGCGTAATATTACATTATCAGGCCTATAGAAGGGAAGTATGGGGTTTGAGCATTTGAATGCCGAGGTTTCGTCCGATCCCGCCTTAACACGTGTGGCACCTAGCGGCTTGTTTGTGGGTGCATTGCCTTTGTCCGAGTACCGGTATGGATTCTTGGAGTGTGACTCAGTCACAAGGGAAATCTCTTGAAGTTACGGGGCATTTGGGGTTTTGCAAATTTATTACGTGGTCTTTGTCCGTACGGTATATTCCCTTTGTATATGAACTGAAGTCAAATTGTTATTTTTTTTAAGAAACGTTTATTGGACTTTAAAACACGTTCAAAATAAATATGTGCATTAATAAATGTAGGTGTCACTAGCCCTGCCTGCAACATTCAGCTCCACAATATTTTGATAATTCTAGCTGTAAGTACAATAACACTATTTGCAACATTCATGTGAGGAATTTTTCCGATATTGGAAATTTTTGACGAAATTCAATAAGCACATTATTACCCGTATGCGGATGCGTGTTTGTGAGTGTGTGGTGAGGAGTACTTTTCTAGTTAGGTTAGCAGATTCTTCGGCGTTGTTGGGTTCATTGCTTTCATGTGTTTTCGTAAAGCAGTGCAGCGTCTTTTGCTCCACAGTGCTGATGCAGCAACCAGCACATTGTACACGTGCCCTTTACAATGAATGCTGTGTAAATAAAAAACGTTAAACATCTCCTTATGCCCCTTAATGGAAATATACGAGGCTTATTCCAGAAAGTAAATACCGTTTCGCTGTGAAAAAAATCGAGTAAGGTTTCGTATAAAATTTATTTTTATCAGATTCTACATTCGTCAAACTATTTTTCCACATATTCGCCGCCAGTATTGAGGCACTTATCGTAGCGGGGCACAAGTTTTTGTATACCCTCCTCATAGAATGCGGCCGCCGATAACCCAAATAACTACTAACAGTGTCGTAGAGTAGAGTCCTTGAAATCTGAGGAATGTGCAGGGACAGATCAGAAATTGTGAAACGTCTGTCTTCACGCACTCTTTCGTTGACCTTACGCACCAAATCATCGTTCACCAAAGATTGTCGCCAACTTCGCGCCTCATCCTGCACGTTCTCTCATCCTTCATTGAACATCCGAACCCATTTCCTAACCATGCCATCGCCCATCGCATTGTCACCATACACTTGACAGATCTGGTGATGAATCTCACTTGGTAGCACATTCCTAGCGTTCAAAAAACGAATTACAGACCGTATTCCACAGTCGGCGGCCCCTTCAATTGTCTTAAACATCTTTAACGCACAGGAACAAACATAAACATAACACGAATTTCACGAAATGGCGTCTGTGGCATCTGAATTGATGGAGGAAGTCACTGCACATGCGCAAAGTGACAGTCTCGAGGATGCGCGAGCGATATGCGCAGACGGTACTTACTTTCCGAATAACCTACGTAGATCATTGACCCGGAAGCGTTGCTTTGCTGGAATGAGGAATGTACTCAGTTGTGAGAATATACGAGAATGTTGGGCCTTGGTGCTGAATTTTAAGTCGGCCTTAATTCTTGACAGTACAGGCGAATTAAACATAGCTGTACAGGTCGTGTGCAAATAAAAGTATGTGCTCTGTTTCCCTTCGTTTGTGTCCTGGAAGGTACGTTCATGCGTATGGAGCTGTAACAGAAGTTTCTGCTAACGTTTTTACAGCATGGCATAAATGTTTGTATTGAATATATTTTGTGGATGGGGTGGTTACTTTCCACGTATTGTGGCTTACTGATTCTATCAGTGCAGTGCAAACGATCGTACACCTTGCATTCAACCCAGAAAAAGTTTTGGAATGCTTGTGGTTTATTTGCCGGATTTACTCTGTGTAGCAACGCTGCCCTCGTTGTTCTCTATTGTTTCACACTTCGCACTTCAGCCTGTGGTGCGCCAAAGTCCCCGCTACACACCTTGTTTCGTGGTTAACTGGTTAAGTGCGGATGTTAGTTTGTGACCATTCTGTGTTAGTAGAATGTACCGTAAGTTCGCTGACCTCTTTGCTTGACATGCAGTGTGTCATAATAAATATTTGTATGGTAAGAGTTGCTATGAGCAACATTGTGCCTGGAAGCATAATGACTGCAGAATGGTAGTCCTGTCAGCGTAATCAACTTTTGCTCCTAGAAGAATATGTGTAAGAATGCTTTGCTTGGTTGCAGTTTGTGTACTCCACTTTATGCTGACGACCCTGAAACGTGGCTGCGGATACGCGAAATACAACGAGTTACTTTTGGTTGTTGCAGTCTAACGACTGCATTGTCTTTTGCTGCAGTTGCAAGTCTTCGGCATTCTCGAATTATGCAGATCGCTGACTACTGCTTTGATGAAGAATAGTCATTCGTTCTTTTTTAAATGTTGTTTGAAATATGCATTTTGTAAGTACCTGGATTTGAATGTTACTGCAGTCGTGAGGTGTGTTACTTGAAGGAAGTATTGAGATGTACCTGTTTTGAGTTACGTAATCGCTTTCCACATATTTACATGCCATTTGGCCTCATTTGAAATTTGAGATATTTGCCCATTTGTCGTTTTGCTCGTAACCTTTATTTCAAATAACTTTAGGTTTTAAGTTTTCTCGTCGGACATTGTGCACAGGTCGTTCCCATGTTATCTGCCTCTTGGTGTGCCAGAGACTTGGTTCCTGTACGTTTCGTGACTTGTTGCCAGTGTGAGTTCTGTCTCCATGTGTGGTCGCTTGGTAGTCCCGTAAAACCATAACCTGCATTTCGTGTTTGACTTTGTGACGGGGCATGTATGCGCTGTATCGTGCAGGTATTCTTAGTATGCAAATGGGGATCTGGAAGCATTAGCCCTTGCTGCTGTCTATTGCTGGGACTCACTGCAGTTTAGTCTGGTGTTGAAAATAGTGCCACTTTTAGACGAGTCCGCGGAATTGCGAAAAGCAGCCACTAGATTCGTCATGTCTGCCTGTCTGTCCGTCCGATTGTCGGTTCGAATGAAACACCTCGGCTCCCGCTGGACGGGTTTTCGTGAAATGTATTTGAGTGTTTTTCGAAAATACGTCTAGCAAATGAAAATTAACACGGGCAATATACGTATAAGTGTAACATAGGCGCGTTTGTATAACCATTGTTGCCATTGAAAAGCATTAAGCATTACATATCCTGAGTATGTGTGTCATGCAGTGCACATGCACCCTATTATATTGACATCTGTGGCATGTCTGCCTCTCTACCATATTTTTGCACATTCTGTTACAAAGAGCGCGATTTGCGGACAGACTTTGCTGAACAAAAATCGTGTGTTTTGATTTTTTTACGGCCTTTGTTTGCAACACTTCCCGTGTTAAGAAGAATTCAGTGATATAGCATAAATGTGCGTAAGTTGTCATGTGAGTACCCGTTATTCTTGTCAGATTGTAATGGAACCTGCATTTTCTCGACAGATTTTATAAAAACACTCACATACAAAATTTCATGAATATCCATCAGTTGGGAGTGGAATTCCATACAGACGGACGGACGGACACGACGAAGCTAATTTTGGCCTTTCTGCCATATTCTAAATACGCAGTCAGCAGCTCGGACCTCTGAACTAGTTTCTATGAAATTCGTTATTGGAATATATTAGTACAAAAATATGTCTATAAATTGGTGCTCGTTTTACGTCCCACATAAAGCGGGCACTTAACGTAAGTGGGCGAGTTACAGTCGGTTGTGCTTATATCGCGACTATGTCATTAAATTTTTATGCAGCCGTATGTGTAATGAAACACATTCATTGCACATTACACGGTTTCCCACGAGATTTAAAGTTTTATGTGTATTGCTACCTCCAAACATGGAGCGAATACGCCAGAATTTTATGTGTATTGGACCGTGCATCATCTTGATCTTTGAATAAACGTAGACCAACTTGATGACACTTGCTTCATTATGACAGTTTACTGCTCAACATGTTTCGGATGTTAATACATCCATCTTCAGGAGCTTGCGACTACTTGGTGTGTTATTGTGTAGGCTGTATTGTGCTGTAATGACAGAGGTTTATGTGTTAATTTATTTATCTAGTGGTGTTGTACCTATATTATGTGTCGTGTGTGGCTCTGAGTGAGTGTGTTCCTGCAAGCTTGTGGTGTCCTGTGGTTCTTGAACATTTTGTGTGTGGTATGTTTTGGTGTTTTATGCATCTGTATTGATGTGTTGCGTAGGATATAATGAGAGTCACCTTGAAATCCACGGCCTAATTCTGATAGTCGGGATGGGAACTTTTTTTTATACTCATTTCTGAACGACAAACGGGATCTGCGTATTGCAGTGTCTTCAGGTGCGCCAGTGCGTCTGGTTGCTCTGTAGTTTCTTCTGGGTTATGGGGAAGGCATTCGCGTGAGTTAATCTCATGGCCTGTGTTAATGCCGCGAGCTAGACCCGCGGTGTTCCGCAACAAAGTGGGGTAATGGGCAGTCACGTCCTATTCGGCATAAAAAGCAAGTAGATTTAGCGGCTTCTTATATTGCGTTTATCTCGCAATCCGCTGACCGGGTCCATAATGTAATGACATGTTTGGGTAGTAATGTTCTTTGTAATTGTATTGGTGGCATAAATCTCGGGTCTTGTGGTGATGCGCAGACGTCGAAATGCAGGTGCTTGGGTCTGGGATGCAGGTGGTGGTTATTCACCACGAACCTGCGTACCTCAGCTTTATTGGTGTGATACAGCGTAGGTTGTCCGTTTGCGGAGAATCAAGGGTTCTCACTATCAAATTACGCGGCGTTGCGTTCTAATTGACCGAATTCTGTATGTCTTCTCCTTCGTGTTTCCAGCAGTCGTATGCTAAAGCATGGTCTGATATATTGAAACCCGAATTTAGGAAGAACGGAAGCAGTGTAATGTAATTCAGTACTGAAAATCGGCGATGCCATCAAACCCCCGGAAAATGTCAAGGGAGTATATTGCGTTTGTTTTTAACCCCCACCCACCCCCTCACTAAATTGCCGGTCGCGGATGTGTTCTTGTGATCTTGCCATTTGGAGATCTGCCTTTTTGAATGTTTTGCTAGGTAGGCCGAGTTGAAGATGCAGCACTAATACAGTTCATTACATACAGAATGTAGTCTCTTCCCCCCGGACTTCTAGCATTCCACGCCACTACCGTTTCAACAAAAGAATCAGACAAATGTAGAATCCATTTCGCCCCGTTACTGCTTTTGTTTTTGACTGTCGTGTTCCTAGCACGAAATGTGCTCGTCCTTTTCGTTTAATTCTGAGTTGCTAGTTTTGACTGCGTTTCACATTTCAGGTCGTCATGATTGGTGTAGAATGTTCCTAAGTGAGTTAAGTTTTAACTAAAAGTGCACTTTATGAGAAAACTTGCCACGCCCGTTTTCTTGCTAAGATGAATGATTTCTTGGAAGCATCGTAATTCAGAGGGACATGTGCACGTAATTGATCTGTAATCTGCCATGGCTTTCTTGGTTTATTCGTTTTACCGTTTGTCAGTGTGGGTTGCAGTTTGTTGTCCTGTTACGACTAATTATACCTTACCGTTTTGCTAGCGTACATTTTAGGCTTGTGGTTGAATCGAATTTACCCAACACAGTGTGTGCTCTGACTTGCTTCGGAAGAAAGTTTTCTTGAAGCAGTCCTTTTCTTAGACCTATAGCAGACGTGTACTTAGTATAAATGTCACTGTCGTTTATGTACAATATTAAAGTAGTCTGCACCACTGCGAGGTGTTGCGGCCATTGTGTGTGGCACTTTCGGGCACTTGGGACCTCCCTTATATGCCCGTATTCCTGTGTATTCTCAGTCGCAAATCGCGTAGGCTGCTATATCTACTGCTTCCATAGCACAGCGGGGCTTGTAGGAATTTACGGTAATGTTACAGGTTTGTGTGTGAAGAAGCATGACTATTCGCGTCTTGGAGATGTACAGTGCCTACCGTCCGATGTTTCACCCCTCGGAGGAAGTGTCCTCCCGAAATAGTGTCTTTACTCGCAGAAACCATCGAATAGGCAGTATGTTTAGAAAGGCTTATGTTGTTTCTCTGTCCAAAATTTTTATACCTCGTATAAGTTCAGTATTTTTCTGCGGTTGCAAATTCTAAACTACCCAATTCGATCATTTTACACGGGGACGAATCCTGCCATAAACGGATAGATGGAATTACATATCCGAATTGGCCGCGTCTGTGTACTGTTTGTGGTAGTATTGCGGAGCATGTTCTGTACACTGCACAGTTATATGTCCTACCCATCTGGCTACAGAACAAATGCTCTGAGCAGAGGTGAAATTCCGAAGGTTGAGTATAATAGCAGAACTATGAAAATGGGATTCTTGAAGTGGTTACTGCTGCTTAACTCGTTAAATCCCGGTTGTTTTAGTTTATGTTTCGATCTTTAAAAAACTTGACATTTTGTCTCACACAGTGTTTTATGTTTAGTATTAATTATAGGCGCGTTCGCAGAATTGCGAAAAGTGACTACTAGCTTCGTCGTGTCGGTCCGTCCGTCCTCATGGAACAACTCGACTCCCACCGTACGGATCTGTCGTGAACTTCGACATCTGATTATTTTTCAATAATCTGTCGAGAAAATTCAAGTTTCACTAAACTCTGACAATAACAGGTACTTTACACGGGGGTCCTGCGCACATTTGTAATAATATCTCGCTGAATTCTTTTTAGAATGAGAAATGTTTCAGCCAAAAAGTTGTACAGAAAGGGAAAACACACATTATATGCGCAGTAGCTTTATCCGAGATCGTGCCATTTATGAGATAATATGGTAACATATAGTAAAGCCGGACATGCCCCAGATGACAATATAATGCTGCGCATGCGCAAGAGATGTGCAAGAATGAAGATACGCGCTCAGTATATTTTATACTTAGAGCTTTCCCCACGGTAACAGTGGTTAGGTGAACCAGCCTGAGAGTTAAGTTACTCATACATTTCCTGTCTGGAAGGGACGTGGAGCACCGTCATTGCCATGTGTAGCATTAACCTATTTGTACTTCCAAGGTTAGTTACCAGGCCACTGTTTTGATGTTGAGTAACTCCGAATACGTGTACAGTACTTTAATTATTGTTGAATAATAAAGTACTGTTTATAGGGAGTGTGCTCTTGCAGACTGCCATTCTGGTATGTTGCCGTGTTGGTTACCTGTGTGCTGCATACATATTAAGGATGCCCAAGGGTAGGTCGTACTATCATTTTAATTTGATGGAGGGTTCTGCAGTTAACGTTACGAACTACAGTGGGAAGTCTATCTTGCCGGTTGTAACCTCTGCTGCTGTTCTACCCCGTCTGATGTACTCATTCCATTTTGAACCGTAACGAGAAGATAAAGTTAATTATCTCGGAAAGGAACTTAGTTGTGTTTTTAAATGAGAATATGCCCGCTGTCGTAGCCGAAGTTGGTGTCGTTTGTGTACGATGTGTATTAAACCCACGCCCTTCGTATGTTAGGAACATAAGTCTAGTTTTTTAGTTCCAGCATTTTGAAGTATTGTGTACTGTGTATCAGACGTCGGAATTTCGACCCAGGTGAAATTCGTCAAGAACGCGCAATTAAAAAAAAAAAGTATCCAAGCAGTTTATCATTTCAAAGACAGTTGTCCTATTGAGAATGACGGTATTCGATGAATGTGTTTATGCAGAGCAGTACAGGGGAACTGTATGTTTTGTTTTGTGTGTAACTTGCTGTACCGCATTGGCTTTTACACCTCAGTTTCTTTGTTACGTCTTCATCATACCGTCCGCTGAGTTACATTTCAGGCATGAAACTCGTTGGCGTTAACGGTTTTATTTTTGTGTTTATTAATCGTCATGTGCTTCGATATATCAGTATACATACATATTTTACAGTTATAGACACAAATTTATTATATTCAGCACTACTTGATGTTTCGGTATGTACGACAATCCCCAGGCACTGCCCTTTGTTTGAAATTTCGTTAGTTGTAGAGACCGAAACGTGCAGTATTGTAAAATATAATCGTCTGAGGGTAATATATATATATATATATATATATATACAGGGTGTTTCACGACTTTAGGGCATA
>Ga0123352_10004045_pt1 | contig 21475 bp, 8 predicted proteins | sample TergutLab28metaG_FD_89700 | JGI IMG/M metagenome (GOLD analysis project Ga0123352, IMG submission 89700) | Labiotermes labralis P1 segment gut microbial communities from Petit-Saut dam, French Guiana - Lab288 P1 | ecosystem: Host-associated > Arthropoda: Insects > Digestive system > Gut ...
CAGTATTCGGAAGGTCCTGTGACCGGCCACCTCGGCACAGGTTTTTCTTGGTTTCCCTGTGTCTAAAAGCAAATGCTGAGATGGTTCCGAAGATTCCAAGTTGCCACTACATGCTTCTCATGTAGCCCTCCCGATTTAAATCTAGTAGTAACCAATTTCATGTTTTGTACACATACAATAACCACTGCCACCTGTTAACAACCCAATTGTAGTTAATAATAATAATAATAATAATATTATTATTATTATTATTATTATGTTCATATTCAGGGGTTTTCTCTGATTCAGTTATGTTTCAGTGTGTGCATCGTAGTATCGTTCTTAGTCCGCTGGTTCCTCTGTCGTACCTCCTCTTTGTGGTCGACGATTGTGCAGCCTTGCTGCATCGGAATCGGGATTTTCGTAATAGTCCTAAAACGTCATTGGTTCCATATCCGATTTGTAAACCAACATGTTTTTGTGCGGTCAATGCCAATATTATCCTCACAATTGGGCCCAGTCTCTCGAATGACTGCTTCAGATTTGTGGTAATCAGTAGAAGCCCATTGAGGGCCATTACATTTAGCCATGTGTCAGTTCGCAGTTTATAGTTGCTGAAATATCACCTGCAAATTGTAGCAGAAACTGCAATGTTTGTAAAATTAACGACACGTCAAGTTACTACTGATTACATATTTTCCTTTTTAAATACATTGACACTGTAAACCCCTGTTGTTAAAGTAATTTAAACAACATATATTTATTTCGGAAGAGAGTTGAAGCTCATGAATTCGGTATTTATGGAATTTTGCAAACTGGTCTTTTGAACTCAGTGTGAACGTTGGCACGAGATGGAGGTGAGTGGTTAGCTTCACGCCCCATCCCCTTTACTATTCGGTGAAAGAGACCCTAGTACTCATTGCATAGGAGGCTAGGTGAACCTCAGAACCAGTCTGGACGTTTTTGAGAACAGTCAGGAATCGAACTACGGTTCCTTCGTTTTCCAGCAAGTAGCCTGGTATCGGTTACACCTTACCCGACTTCAGGCTACGTTTACAGTGGAATCATCGTTATTTTTAGTGCAATCAACCTTTCAGTGGAACACAGGTCCGTTTCTTAGGAAGACTTGGTTTGTATCGCCGTATGTGGCTGTAGTGTGTCGGAAGCCAACATGTAATACTCCCGTCCGTCTGACAGCTATTCCTTTGACGCTGTTCTTTCCCCCTTTACAATGTTTGGATTTTTATTAGCTGAACTGTTTCCTGTGGTTTGTTTCAGACGTGCCATTTTCAGGGTTTCTGTCCTTCTTGGTTTGGTTACGATATTGCAATTTTCGCCAATGCGGTTATTTTATCACAAAGACAGTACTTCCCTGAGTGGTTGATTTGGTCTGTTGTCTCTGAGGACATTTGTTTTGCATCGTCGTGTCAGTTGTTAGGACAGTACTACGTACGTAATCCGATATATTTTCTAGTTGGGGTAAGCTAGGATGCTGCAGAATGAGCGGGAATTAATAACACGAGTAGTGTTCTATGCGACATTTTGGGCATCGGGTGGACTGCCTTTTCTTTATCAGAACTTGACAGATTTCGGTTTATTAAAGAACACTGTTTCAGTAGCGTATTTACAGCGCGGTTATATTTGACTTAGAAGCATATATGTTTGATATTGTCGACATTTCGAGAGGTGGCTGCACCTCCATATACATGCTCTGATTATGTCAGCAGTGTTATCGTGTTTTTCGTTTCAGTATTAGTGACACTTACCAGTGTGGAACCCGGAAACATAACAGTACTGCACTAGGCTATGTGCTAATCGCTGTCTTATTAAGTGGGTTCAACTTTCGGTAATCCGATGGTTTGCCTGCAATTTCATTTTGCGGAGGGTTTTAGGATCGATGTCGATCATTGCTACCAATTTCGGGCATAGAGGTCAGCTGTCAGCATGACAGTCTCGTATACACGGACTAGAATCATCTCCCGAAACGTGCCTGTATCTGCCCTTTGGACAGTGAAAGCGTTCAGTTTCCTAGCGGCATTTATCGGCCCATCTCACAGACTTGCGGTATACGAGTTGGAAGACACACGTTGACTGGGGCTGATGGGCGATCGCGTTAGATAACACCATCTCAGAAACACGGGTTCGGACCCTTCAGAGACCTCGTGAATTTAGAGGCAGCAGCTGAATATTGCTACCAATGTCAGTCGCTACTTTCCCACCACCGCTAATGTTATCTTCGCCATGAGTCTGGGTAAGACTGCGATTTCATTTCATTGCTTGTGCACAGAATTACAGGGGTGCTGATAGGTCCTTAGCCCCACCAGGAGGGAAACAAGCTAATGTTTCTGTCAGAATGGCGTGAATTTCCTTCGGCGCCTTGCCTTGCAGGGGAAAAAAAAACTTGATGACAGCTCTCGTCTCGATATTGTTGAAATCGCGCGCGTCCCTGACATGCTTCCGAGCTTGCTTCCGTCCTGGTCGGGCTAAGGACTTATCAGCATCCCGGTATGTTCGAGAGCAGACAGCTTCGCGCCTTGGTTCTTCGTCCCACATCCCAGCTACGTGGCATTTAGAAGCTGCAATTTCCTAATTACGGCACAAGCAGGAAGGCGGTCGAAGTGTGTTTTGTGCTGTTAACAATTATATGTATGACGTGGGGTAAACGACGGAACCCCGGATTGTATTTTGCTACCCTGGAATTGGTGGAAGCGTTGGGAGCACGCACGTACGCCACACCCACACACGGAAATGAAACTGTAAAGTTTCCCCAGTGCAAAATTAAGCGCCACACCGTGAATACCTGTGAGGAGCGAAAGTGTATTCGGTCATTCTTAACGTAGACACTGAGTGGGTGCGGATAGGTTTTCAGCTTAACGCCCTGGCCGGTTAGCCGCCAAGAAAGTTCACAGAGTCCAGAAACTGCCTTGACTTGTTGCAGAAGAAAGAATTCTCTTACCCTTGCCGGTAATCAAACATCGATTCCTCGGCCGTATAACCCGTAGCCTAGTCGCTGTAGAGACCGGGCTGTCCTGGCTGCCAGAATGTATGTATGTATGTATGTATACCGTTCGTCATAACGAGCGGAAGTTGTGTTAGGTCCATGCTGCCGGAGTTATGGCCGTGTACTGCATGTTCTGGCACACACTGTCATTATCCCCGTTGGCCCCTCCGGGTAATCTCGACACCCCAGGCCAGGTTGTGGCGAAATGTGTCTCCCCTGCATCCTGAAGCTCCACTGGGCCATCAGTACAGAGCTGCCCGTTTGCATATGAAGCGCTGCTTCCTGTCGACGGCTCTATGGTTGCATCACGTCAGTTCCAGCAGGAATGGGCAGCTCTAGCGACGTTTTGACAGACTGACAATGAGTGTAATTTCTGAAGTTGGGAATGGTGACGCAGTGTCCTGTGTGTGACATGTCGGAGAGTTTAACATAATTTCTTCATATTGAAAACGAAATTACAATTTGAATATGCCTTCGTTCATGTTTGGTCGTATGTATTTTTCCAGTCACCTGATATTCCTGAGGAGCCAGGTCACAGCACTCGGTGTAGTGACTAGGCTACGAACGAGACGCCCGGCAAGAGATTTTTCGCTTCTCCAAAGGTTTAGAGATAGATCTTGGGCCCACCCAACCTTCTATTACGTGGATAGGGGCGACTCTTTTTCACAGTAAATTGGCCGGGGTTTAAGGTGACCACTGACCTACATATGGCGCCGAAGTTGAGTGAGTGGGACTATACCTCCGCTCCCCCGTATGCCTTCGTGACGTTTGAAGAAACAACTTTACTTTTCGTACAAACCAGAATGAACGGGTGTCGTTAGAGGTATTCCCACGTTTGTACATTTTAAATTCTTTAACGTCAGCGATACCGAAACATATATGTAAGATTTATAGCAACAACTGTTGCCAAACACTGCCTTGAAATTCTGTGTACTGTATCAGCACGCATGGGATAGTTGAGAAATGGGTAAAGGAATTCTGTCGGTAAGTCTGAAGTGAAGGAAGGAACTGGATGGTGGTGTTGTAAGTGAGAATGTAGTGTTAAGATATTTGGTTGGTCTTTGCGGAATAGGGTTAGGATATGGACTAGACTCCACGTGACTCTGTACGAGTCCACTGGCAAATACGGCGATCAGCCTCCCGGATTCATAACAGACGGCGATTCAGTGGCCAGCTGAGCGTCTGTTGCCTTTCCAGTTGACTCTGCTTATAGTATTGGAAGTTGAATGGTGGACTGTTTGTGAGTGGTGATTAGAAGAGGACACGGTGGAAGCGGCTGTGGTCATTTTACGGTACTACCGCAACATCTGCTTGTAATGTCTGAAAGAAATCGCAGTTTTGACAGCTCGTCTTCAGCACCGGATCTCAGGCAAACGAAGCCAGAGTGTTTTCGTGGGCGTGGTGTTACTTGTAAGAATGGAGAGAGAGAACACGTTGGGAGAATAATGCACATAAATGGCGAAATATAGGAGAGCAGTACAAATCAAAACACACGCAGCAAGCCGAAGAATAGAAAGTTTATTGGCAGGCAGATATTACAGCCGCCTCTGTTCTCCCAGTACTTTCTTCGTCTGATATTGCCTTGTCTCATAGCCTTCAGTAAGGAGAGGTGTGCTTTACTTCTCCGTATTCATCGGATTTTAAATTGTTGTGCCCCCAAATTTCTGGCTGCGTACGTATTCTTGCAGTAGTACCTTTGCACATTGGTCTACTCTCACATTTTGTAACATATACTGTACCCTACTGTACCATTACAGTCTCTTCTTTCCTTCTGCAATGGTTTCATTGTTTCTTATTGTATTCCTCCATACCTTCCAGTAAGGAATGTATCTCACTATATTTTCCACTTGCCTAATGATTTTAAATAGGCCTGTTCCTATTACATATGGACAGTTTATTTAGTTCCGTATAGGTTACATTATCGTTCCTTCTCAACGATTTACTGCTACAAGTTCTCCACCCCCGTTTTTCGTTTCTGAACACTTAGTTATACACCTCTGGGATTCTCCTAACCCAAACATAGGGAGCATCTTCCTCTCTCGAATTTTCCCATAATCCCTGGCGTTTAAAGTCCAGTGGTTACTTTATGTACCACCAACTTTAAGATAAAAAAAAATTCTTGTTTTCTGTCCACACATTGTTATTCATGTTTTTTATGGATCTCAGTACAAATAGCGATTATTTCCGTGTACAACATTAACTGACTGGTTTTTATAACCGAGACGGACTGTGCTTACTGCGCGGTACGAACTGAATCTTTAAATGCAATGCAGAACAGTCTTCGTCTTTAAAACGTTAAAGAAGTTGTCAGGATCCTAGACTATACAGAATCAGTTGGTACGATTATGAGTGAATAATGGATTGGAGCTGACGTAGAAAGGAGTAGACATGGCGTAACTTGGGGTTTTATTTTAGAATTGCGTTGTATGGGTTGAAAAAACGATTAAACAAACCCTGTTAGGATAGCCAGTGTTCAGACCAAAGTTTCAACCCTGAACCATACGAAGCAGCAGTGCTGCACGTTTTGCCGTGACGGCCGGATCAGCTTTTTAAGAAAGCGGCGGCTTGATTAGGCACAAGTAGGGGGATAGTTAGTTACACGACCAAATTTGTCGTGCGTCTTGTCCTATGATGTGGCCTATAAACTAGAATTACAGGTTCCGTTGACAGGTGCACCGCGGTGGTTGGTTATGTAACGGAATCTGTGTGTTTATTTGACCTGCTGCATGATGAATGGTGCAGCACTTATACAGGGTGCCGGCTGTTTGTATAATCTGGGGTTATAGGGCCAGATTTATTTTTTGTGTTGTTTACAGTAATTTTTGCAGCCGTAAGTTACCTTAATAAAATTGTAAGTTGTGTTCGATAGATATAATTTTATTGCTTTATTGTTACGCAGTAAATTTGCTGATGTAATTCAATAACTATCCGTAGGACTGGCCACTGTTTCACGCTTTGAAGGACGTGCCGCTCTGAACAGAGTGTAATTGTGCCATATACGCAGGAAGGTTGTTAGACGTAGATGTGCTTTATGAAGTCGATGTTTTCGCCTGGTGGAATAGGAACCCCCCGGTGTTTTAATGTGTCTCGTGTCCATGATATTGCATGACGGTGAAGACCAAATCGTTCCATCCACTTGTTCTGTTCTTTGCTTATGCCACTGTGAAACATGAAACGCGAGTCTATGGAATGCATGTTCATATGGTCTGTCTGTCTGTCTATAGCTTCAGTGAAACTATGGAATTTGCTGTGATAAAAAATTTCAGAAAAGCATTGACGTATCAATTATCCTTTGTGAATTTTAAAGCGAAATGTTTGTGGTTAATGCTTTTGTTTACGATCTCAGAAGCTTCCTGGCCTCTGTTCTTCCGGCAGAGTAATCCATTAATGAGGCCGTACGATTCATCTGACACAATCACTCCATTTTAGTCGTGTTTATGGTGCTGTGAATTACAGCTTTAACGTGGATTCCGAACGACGTCAGAGGCTTGGTTTTCTACACATCCGAGTCTTAGGCTGCTCTGTACAAGATGGTTATAATCTGTGCTCAGAAATATCAAGCGGTTAGATCCTGTCTGGGACGCAACTGAAGCCTTTACCTTAGATAAGGTTTACACAGGGCACGTACACAGGATGTGGAATGTTAAGTGTCTGTATTTCTACGCCCCTTCTATCCTGCAATATAGTAGCTGTCTTGTGCTTTAAGCGCCACGTTATCGACCACTCTAGGAGGCGACACTAGACTTTCATTCCCCGATTTCAGCTTCTACGAAGGTGAATATTAACGTAACGCTTGGCCGCCTGTGCCATCTGCAGCATTCCGAAGAATGCCGTGTACGTCATCGGGTTCATCTAGATGGGATCGAAAGTAAATTTTCTTAGTTCCAGACCATAAGTCTCGACCGCTACCATTCCCTAACCACACGCATATCCCTACAGTATGCCCGAAGTCGGTTATGGTGAAGTGTTGGTTCGACTGAAATTGACCATCTTGACTGTATGAACTTCAGTAAGTAACATTTAAATGAGTCATGGCGGCGTATGATCAGATTTACGTCACAAGAAGTCCTTTGCAGACAACACAATTCGACAGTGGTAAATGTGGAACTGCATCCGACAATGTCTGTCCGTCCACCCGCATGGAACAACTCGCTGCCCACTGTACGGATATTCATGAAAATTTGATATGTATTGGACCGTGCATCATCTTGAAGAATAAAATCCAACTAGATACCACTTATTACTTTTTTATGCTTATGTCAGGCTCAACATGTTTCGGGTACCATTGTGCCCATCATCAGGAGTTCACGACGATAGCGTTGGTTACCATATAGGCAGTCTGGTTCTCGAGTTGCTGCTGGTTGGAAGTTAAGTGCAGGCAGGAAGGATGAGTGTCAGGACCGAAGGCTGTAACACGACTCGTGGAAAAATAGTGCTTCATATAACATAGGCGCCAGCGAACTGATGCCGCAAGCTGATTGGCAAGTAACGGCAGCTCATATTAGCACTTTTCTTACTCAAGTGATTATAAACCTCTGGTGTACATTCCAGGGCCAGAATTTTTGTTTAATAATTGTCTATTAATTCGTGCCTTCGTTTATTATTTAATATTGGTCACTAGTGATTGCATAATCTTGCACCCCCAGTGCCTGGGTTAGAGATTAAAGGTGCGAAAATGACGTCATTGGCGCCACTCCTTTGTGTTAGGCGTGGTGCGAGTCAGTACCGTGCGTAACTCCGAGCCAACGACGCGTAGAAACTTGCGATCTGTGCCGGCAGACCGTTTTTTTGCATACAGTTGCAATGCAATCAGTGTTACAGTCAACTAAGCATCATAATCACTGCACAAGGCAGTAGATACATTTCAATACTCATAGGCAGACGTTAATGAGTATATCGTAACTAACAGTAACAAGGTGTTATTAGTTCGATGAACAGCGTTTACCACAGACTGACGTGTGTTAATGTTGCACAGTACTGCAATATACTCAAACAACTTTGTTGAGTTCAGTGAGTGTTTGTTATATTACACTATAGACTAATCATTGCACAGGGCAATACTATAACTGTTCAAAATACAACGTAATCGGAAGAACATAGTGTCATTACATGCTAAGGTATTCATATGTATTGTGAACAGCGCATCATAAACTGAAACTACAAGAAGTATGCATTTTATACATACAGTTTATTAATATAAAGGGTAATATATTGATTAAATTAACATTAATAGTGTAATTTGTTGCATAATAATAATAATAAGTGATTTATGGTCCTTGATGAACCAGCAAGTACTGACAACCTAAAATCCTGCCTGTAGCTGTATGTTGCTCGAACTAGACGAGGCGACATCCGGTTATATATATATATATATATATATATATATATATGTCTTAACGTCTTTGGCCTTTCGGGCTACTAAGGAAATGTTATGGTACAAAAAGTTAAAAGAAATATTGACATACCAATAACTTTAAAAGAACAGTATCCGACAATTGCGTCCCGTACTCTAGTCGTAAAGGATGCACGTAAAATGTTCACTGTACACGTAACAAATGTGTGTACGGTAAGCAGAGGCACAACTCCACTCATTCGGTACAAGATGGAGGTGAAAGGTCAGCTTCGTGCCCCGGCCAGCTCACCTCCGCGGAAAAGCCCGCGGAGTCCACTGAACGGAAGGCTGCACAGTTGGTCTTTACGTGCTGCAAGAAAGAAACATTTCTCTCCTTATCGAACACCGGATCGTACATTACCCGGTCTTGTACCAAACTGATACCTGTAACAAGACAGGAAATGTACGCATAAACGTAACATTGAGACGCCTTGGTGTAACCATCGTTGCAGTGGAGAAGCAATAGGTATTACATACTTTGAGTGTGTATTTGTAGCCTTAGTTACCAAGCATGCAATGCGCATGCGCCATATTGTCACCTGCGGCCTGTCTGGCACTACCATATATTTACACACTATATCATAAACGGCACGAAAAGTTATTGAACATAAAATGCGTGTTATGATTTTCTCTACAACTTCTGTCTCAATAATTTCTCATTCTCAGAATTCTGTAAGATATTATCGTAAATATACTCATGCCTTCATGTAAAACACCTGTTATTGTCAGATTTTAATGAAAGTTGCATTTCATCGACAAACGGCCACAGAAACACATGAAATGCTTCAAATGGCCTTTAAAGAGGAATCACTGAGCCGTACACAAGTTTTCGATTGGTTTGCGCGGTTTAAAAGTGGAGAAATGAGCGTTGAAGATCATCCTCATTCTGAGCGTCCGCCAACAAGTCGTACCGACGAAAATATCGAAAAAATTCGAGAAAAAAAATCAACGAGGATCGTCGGTACACAATTGACGAGATCTCAGAAGCTACAGGTGTGAGTTGGAGTTCCTGTCAGCGGTTTTTGACCGTGGATTTGAACATGAGACGCGCTGCCGCGAAGTTTGTTCCCCGCCTGCTCGCACAGGACCAAAAAAACATTCGTTTGACTTTGTGCCAGGAGTTGAAAAATCATATTGTAAGTGACCCAAACTTTCTTTCTAAGGTCATCAGGGGCGACGAAAGTTGGTGCTATGGGTACGACCTTGAGACCAAACAAGCTTCGAGCCAATGGAAGACGCCCACTTCACCGAGACCGAAAAAAGCAAGACGTGTGAGGTCAAATGTGAAAACGATGCTCATTGTTTTTTTTTTCGATGTTCGAGGAATCGTGCACCGGGAATTCGTTCCTCCTGGACAGTATGTCAATCAGGAATTTTACTAGGAGGTTTTGAGGCGATTGAGAGAGAATGTGCGAAGAAAACGTCCAGAATTGTGGAGATCGGGTGATTGGTTTCTCCATCATGACAACGCCCCAGCTCACACAGCTTTGTCTGTGACCCAGTATTTGGCCTCTCTGGGATGGACAGTCGTTCCCCACCCACCCTGTTCACCGGACCTAGCCCCCTGTGATTTCTTTTTATTCCCGGCAATAAAAAAAAAGAGACATTGAAAGGAAAGAGATTTGCCACCGTGGAGGAGGTGAAAACAGCTTCGCAGGAGGCATTCCACAACATTAAGCTTCAGCAGTTCCAGAGATTCTTCACACAGTGTAAAAAAAGATTGGACAAGTGTATTGCCTCCAATGGAGAGTATTTTGAAGGGGATTAAGTGTTTTTTGTTCGAAATGTAAATAAATTTTCTTATTTAAAAGAAAACCCGTTTTTTGGGGTCCCCCTTGTATATTATTTTTGATTGTGGAGACATTGTGTTCTTCCGAAACATCGGTACCTTTATGCTAACTTAGGTCGTACCAAAGTATCAGTCCAGTTCCGAGGCGTATGTTTATATTCCGTAACTATGCCGGTTTTTAAGGTTTGGAGTTGTTAGCATCTCGCCCAACGCCCAAGCTGGAGGAAACCCCGAATCGGCTGTCCGCGACTGCTTACTCAATGTATTAGCAACTGCTGTCCTATGGGAGGCCGTTCCTTCATCCGCAACCTGAGGACGCGCCATGACGTGGTGACAGGTACCCACTTATCGTGGAAATTTATGCTAGTGTAGTTTTGTAGTCATGTTACGTCGCTGCTCGTTACTCAGAGAAATTCCGTAGCATCGAATTATAGAGTGAGAGTGAGTAATGTATCGGCAAGGATGTGAAAGGAAGCGGTCGTGACTTTGTGGAAGGTACTGTCTCATAGTCTATTTCGATAGACTGAGGAGTACCACGAAAGCCCTTAGGTTAGTCAGTGTCCTGGCCGATATTCGAACTTGTCACCTTCGACAAGTCACTATACCTGCCGAGCTACTCAGGCTCTCGCTTACTTCACCGAATCTCAGCGGATGAATTGACGTACTGTTCGGAAATACGAATTACTTTTAAGATAGGTTTCAGAATTTGAGCCTTCATGTTCGTCGTCACGGATCCGTACTTTCGCTGCAGCTGAAAGTAAAGGCCCCGCTTGTGTCACAAATTAATCCAGTAATGTAACACGTATAAGCGGCAATTGTGACAAGGGCTCACATTATCCGTCAGGCAACCCATTTCCACCACCTTCATTGTAGTTCATGGGTTTAGCGTTTGTATGGCTCAGTTGAAACCTGATGGCACACGGTGACGCACGATAGGGGAAGTGAAGGGGAAACATGCGATTGGAGTGGGTAGCCAGTATTCTTGCACTCTACCTCAGAACATGGTGTATCCAGCATTGCTACCAATACTACCACTGATGCGTACACCTCGGCTGCCAGTAGTCGACTGAACTGCCCCCCCCCCCCCTTTCCAATTTAAATGGACTCGTCTGTTGCGCTGAAAGACCAAATCTGGTTTCTGCGCGTGTGCCATCACGTTTCAAACGTGCTCTACCAATTACGGAATGATGGTGAGGCGTCGTCCATGTGCCTGTTCACTGTTAGTGCTCTTGTGTCCTCATGAGTTATTTGGAAAGCAGTCGCTCTTTGAGTGATTCTACCATCTTGCTGAAGTGGAGAGAGTTGTTAGAGGTGTCCTTCACTGCCGACTTCCGACGTCGGTGTAAGGTTAGATGTACTGTGTTTGAGAACCGTAGAAAAGGTACATAGACAGATGAACAACGAATTCAAAGAAGAGAAACGCCCACTGACACTTCATTTCTTATCCGCAATGTACAGTAGTTTAAAATATATAAAATAAACCGGGAGAGCTGTAACTGTAAAATGCCTGGTTATGGGCTCATTGACCGGGGCTCGATTCCCGACATTGGTGGCCATTGTTCTCGTAGTACCGTTTCCTCGCGATTTTAGGGACCACCCAGCCTACACACATAGTAGATAGCCTGAGTTTCTCTTGCTACGCAAAAAAAGCAGGTGGAGCGTGAGGCTGAACACTGTGTCTGATGTCGAGATTAAAATGCATGTAATTTTAGTTACATTCGTCCAGAATTATGCATGACTTGTCGCTTAATTACAAGGGCAGCTTTGCGGGAGGCATAATAACAAAAACATGAAAACTGTGAATGCAGTTGTTGGTGTCGTGTTGGAGGTGTGGGTGACAGTGGCTTTGACACGCCGAACGTGACGTATAGAACGTGAAGTGAGTCGGACAACGATCGTCTTAATTTCTGCCAAGTGTGTTAGGCGAAGAATGTTGCTTCGTTTTTATCGAAATTCCCTGTCCTGTAGGGATATGATTGTAGTGTCGTTGTGATGTCTGCGATCGTTTGTCCCATCAGACAGCTTTTGACAGTCTTTTGTGTTTGAAAACTGACACGAACAGCAAGCCTCTGTAGCCACGTTTTACGCACCCTTCGGCTTCATCCCGTCAGCGGCACTAAAGTGGTGGCCATAAAAGCAGTTCAGATGAGAGCAACAATCAAGTTCACTGACCCGGAATTTATGTGTGGTAATGTTTCTTCAGAATATCGGCCATTCCACATTTTGTGAGATTTGAGGTTCTCACGACGGTGAGCTTCAAGATTGTGGTTTTCTGAGATGTGGCGCCGTGTAGTTGGTAGGTGGGTACCACGTATTGATCTGACGTTTGTTGAGGTCAGTAGTTAGAACTACAATATTTAACGCCCATAGAACTGTTGGAAGACCAAGATGAATTTGAATTAGACTTACCGGGGTGCTGGTAAGTCCCTAGGCCGACCAGGAAGGAAACAAGCGCGGAAGCATGTCAGGAACGCGCGCGATTTCAACAGCATCGAGACGCGGTCTGTCATCAAGTTTTTTCCCCCTGCAAGGTAAGGCGCCGAAGGAAATTCATGCCATTCTGACAGAAACATTAGCTTGTTTCCTTCCTGGTTGGGCTAAGGACTTATCAGAACCCCTGTAATAATTAGGTTCGTACAGCGCATTAAACACTGCATGTCGGTAATAAAAACCTGTAAGTGACTGCTGTAAAGAGAAACAATCGCTGTTTTTTTTTCTGAGATCTATGCAAAACACACACGTAAATGCATTCTGTGGGCAGAACGTAGAATTTTTTAATGTTAGAACTTACTGGTGTGTGATGTAACCACTAGGTTTAAAAGGTCACCCAGCAAACAGTATTTTCGGATTTCAGAATACACAAACTCATTTCCCGTTTCGTACTGAAATTTATTTAATATTTTATCCCTCCCCGAGTCACTTGTCGTTTTTATTGTAGTATTGAAAATATTTTGCCAAGTGCGCGAATAGGCCTAATCTTTCTCTGCGTAGGTCACAATTAGTGATGATTACCTTCTGCACCGACTGCGCTGGCTGGGCTGCATGGTAAGTCTGTGTTGTACAGTACAATGGTAGTGTGTCAGAAACGATAACACAACATGTGCTTGTACACAATGTCATTCTTATTAGAGGTTGAACTGAGAGGAAACTCACAGGTTCGTTATTCAGCCTCGTGGGTTCTGGGCCCATTTGAACATCCTGCATTCAGAGGGTGCATTTACTACAGTGTTTGGTTGTCGATCCTGTTCGGTTCAAACTGCAGCTCCAGACTTCTTGTTCAAGCCAAATCTGCACGGTGTTTGTGCTAGCTGGCCTCGTAAGAACACCAGTAAGACCTTAAAAGGATTCTTTCCGTGTGAATTAATTATTAATGCTTTTGTATGTGTGTGCAGTACGTTCAGTCCAAATAACTGAAGCTCTTTATGATCATTTCCCGGATGGGAGTCGCGTCCTGCCATTAAGATGCAATATACTCGTATAAAAGGTTGCAGGATATTTAGAACCTTGAAAGCACTGGTACTTTTGAAAATCAATATTGCAGTATTTGTGTGTGTGGTAGAAAGGGGTTTTTGAATATACAGGGCGTTTCTGAAATAGGCGGCCTTACTTTAGATGCGTGGTCTGTGGACCCAAACATAGAGAAAACTTCATACAAACGTGTTCTAGGATGCTTGGTTTCATTACTACCACCTTAGACCTTAAGGCAGATGAAACTGATTCACATTTCAGACACTAGTACCAATGGTCCTGGGATGATTGGTTTGTTATGACCACTTTGCAGTTCATATAGCACACAGGCAAACCTTCGCAACAGGTGCTCGAAGTGGCCTCCCCATAGTATTAAACATAGTGCTGATATTTTAATATTCTCCTGCTTAAAGCGGTCATAAGGCGCAAACAAAGCTCGCTATGACACATGTTAATATGGAGTTTTTTCTTTGTTTTGGTCTGTTGAACACGTATATTTAATATATGGTCGCCTGTTTCAGAAACACCCTGTATTTTGTTAGGTATGTGCCAATGCGGAGTGATGTTGCAGAGCGTCAAGCGTAATTTAAAAAGTAGCAGTCATAAATTTCAGTTATGTTTGGAGACATTTTAAAATAGGGTGTTAACTTGGCATGTTGTTCGGGCCCCTAACCATGATGTATTGACTCCTTCTGTTGTTTGGAATGCCTTTAAAGTCACAAGCAGTATCTGCAAGTACCACTGGCATGTGTGATGTGAAGATATTGTTTGAATCAGTCATGGTCATTAGTTGTGAATTTCTGTCTCTTGCAAGCAGTTTCAATTTCATTCTCATTATGTTGGTCCTGCTGCTTCTCATTGTACCTTATATACATGACTGCCCTTCCCTTTTCCTAGCCTATCCTGCCTGCTCCATTATGACACGAAACGCCATTTCTGAATGTGATGCGTGGAGGGAGGAGGTTATTATAGGGGACTCGTATCCTTCGTATTACTTTCACGTGCTGCTGCACTAACTTGCTAATGGTATTGCTTCGTTGACCTCTTTGTAACCTCATATAGGTAGTTTTTCTGTTATGTGTGGAGATATTGGAAGCATTTCAGAGAAACGTTGTGCTATTACATTTTCAATTACGGGCTAACGTGCAGTGTTTGATATCCTGTGCACAGTACGGTCTGTGGTGGTTTTGTAGAGAAATCTTGAAGGTAGTTTATTTGGGGATCATCTATGACACTTGTGACGGATGAGATTAGGCTTCCCTGTGAATAATGGGACCGCGATTAAGCGGGGAGAACGGGACCGTTAATGATTCCTCTTCTGACAGAAACTGGAAATTTGTACGGTTTTCAAATTCGTTTATGGCGTGCAGTATTTAAAATACAACCTACAGAGTTACTGTGTGCTGTGCTACAAATCGGAAGGTCGCTGGTTCGATCCCAGCTGGTGTCATTGGAATTTTTCATTGACATAAAATCCTACTGATCGCACTATGGCCCTGGGGTCGACTCAGCCTCTAACAGAAATGAGTACCAGGAGTATTTCCTGGGGGTAAAAGTGGCCGGTGTGTAAGGCTGACAACCTACCACCATCCTGTGCCGTTGTCATGAAATCTGGGAACCTTAATTTCCTGGAACCCTCTGGGCCACTCCAGGCCTGTAATGGGACTGATTTTTTTACAGAGTTACTCTATAAAAAATACGTATTTACAGTTATTTTTCGTCCATAGTTCAATAATATCAAACCACCTAAATGCAGCTACGCACCTTATACGTGTTTCGGGAAGTTTTAATCATTTTTAGGGTTGTATAATGAAGTGAAAGTTATTGAAAGCTTGGCAATTTAACGTGCATGTTATGCTGCGTGTTAAAGGTTAGAATACACAATTTAAAGCTACTGAGAGTTATACTGCGTTTGAAATGTGATGGCACACGCGCAGAACCCGTGTTTCGTCTTTCAATGAAACGGACGAGTCCATTTAAATGGGCGGTGGCGTCAGTTCATTCGACTACTGGCAGCCGAGGTGTGCGCATCAGCGGTAGTAACGCTGGATACACCCTGTTCCGAAGTAGTGTGAGGAGTACTGGCTACACACTCCATTCGCCAGTTTCCCCTTCACTTCCCCTCCCATACGTCACCGTGTGCCATCACATTTCTCCTGGAGTCTGCTTATATTCTTTCCAAGTTTCAGAGCTTCAGATCTTTGCTCTTCTGTGAATTTACGCACCATATATTGGTAGTTTGTTACGGACGTTTCGGGACAGCCTATCGGTTCCATCTTCAACGGTCAAGCCGTCTGACTATTGTATGCTATTTAGTGTAAGGGGCTGTAAATTATTTCCCCTTCATGCTACGATCAAACCCTGAATTTCTTGTTTTGGTTGATACTTTGCATTTTTTTCCGGGTTTATTGCGTTGCTGCGTCTTACGTGTTGTTTTTATGTGTGGTCATGTTCTGCCGTTTTATCTGAAGGAGGAACCCACACCTTCGTGTGTAGTGTGGAAGAGGAGGTGGAGACAGAAAGTTCTCCCGAAATGTCGATGAATTTGTACCAGAATGTACGGCGTCTGGTGCCAGTATTCTTCATGGACAGATATCCGCGATGTTGTGTTACCCTGTGATGCTACAGGTTCTTGTTCGTTTCTGAGCATGTGTATAAAAACGGCTACAGCAGAGGACGTCAGATCTCTCACAGGTCGTTAGGCTGGAAAGAAGAGAAAACGACATAGTAATTTCCTACATGCGCGATTGGGAATTGGACCGAGCAGGTTAGTGTTGCGGTAACGCTATACACTTCTATCCGAGGTGTGCCTGTGTCGAATTTTGGTCGGGTCGCCGGCTGTCACGATTGAAGATTTTCATTATTCCTCATTTTTTCAAGACGTGCCACGAAAATACCTGTTTTAGGGTCCTTCCACTTCGTTCAATTTTTTAAAATTAATCATTTTAAACCCTGTATAGTCAGAGTTGCTGACAACTTCCTAAAGTAAACCACGAAAAAGGAGGCATTCATCGCACGCTGATATTATCAGGTCTTAATCCTTTCTTTCGTTTTCTTTTTGAAACATTAAGACAAGGCTGGTGTGATCGTACTTTGCCATTTTATAGTCAAGGAATTAAGCATTTCGGATATCAAAGATGCATAATCGGACAAAATATCACGTCTGAAACAATTCTGTCGCTGCCGCCGTGTTTATTGTAACCTCTGTGTGTAACATGAGTGACATTGTTGATAGCTTTGCAGGGACTTTATATGTTCCTTTAGTTTATGTTTGATTGTTCTGTATGTCAGTTTTGGAATACCGAGTTTTGGTTGCCATTTAACAAGAGTGATTTCGTGCAGTGACTTGGATCATCTGGTGTATGCTGTTTGATTAACAGCTGCTATGGCTACTTTACGATGCGTATACAAAATGCTGTCCTATCAGCAAGAAGCACTGTGTTGAACTTAATTACAAACTAACGTGGACACTGCCAAACCTCGTTTTCTCGATCTTAGCTATACAGGCTGTCCCTTCAAGAGACGCTTAGTGCATTTTCGCCTTTTCTGGAGTTTGAAGGCAGTACGTATGTACGGTGTGCTTGTCGTAATGATCAGCGAATACCTTAATGCGTTTTTTATCCGTAAAGCAGTGTATAAGGTGTAATAATCCGTTGTATCTTTGCTGCTGTTCCTTCCCTTTATCCAGATTTAAATTACTGTATTTCCACTGGCCAAGCTGGCTCAATCGATAGCGCTTCTGTTTTGTTTCCGGAGGTGTTTTGTTCTAATTATGGTCGGGAAACCGGCAGTGCTAATTGAGGTGATTCCGTGGTTTTTCTCAGTCTCTCCAAACTAATGCCGGAGTGGCACTGAACACTAGCTTAGGATCCATTCCTCTCCCATCCTTTACAGTTCGTTGTTCACTAGCCATACTACCATTCGACGCGCTGTAGTCGTAACCCCTGACAAATGTATTAAATCATAAATAAATAAATAAAAATATAAATAAATTACCTGAGACATTCTTGGTGAAGGTGCTAATAGATGGGAACAGGGTTTGACATTGCAGATGTGTTAACCGGTATTATCACAATAAAACGAGTTGCATATTTAGGGAGGTTTAATGCATGTACAAGGTGCTCCTATTTAGTAGATGTTTTTAGGAAACATGCCTACACGAGCTAGGGCACAATTTGATATCTTCGCAGTTGTCGCTAGTTTTTATTTTACTGTGTTTCTCCACAGATCCATAACAGTCGTGTCTGTAAGCGTTCAGTCTTTTTCCTTGTAATGAGGAGTTGAAGTAATCGATCTGTCGGACAGTGCTGTATACATTGCCTTGTATTGTCTTCGGGCCGCATGGTATATAGTCCTTCTTCGTCTTCATAAAGCAGTTCGACTGTCTGCACCGCAGCCGACTGTTCTGAACAGCATTTTTTGAGAGGTGCCGTAAGCGCTCGTCTGGGTTACGCAGCGCGTGTTCGTAACTTTTACCGACGTTTGAGGACAACCTGTCGTTCGTATCTTCATTGCTTGACCCTTGAATACGGGACCGATATGCTGTCCGAAACGTCAGTAAATAACAACCAACATACGCTGTGTAACAACCCTCAAGAGCATAGACCTCATCTACACTGTGGCAGGAGCTTGCAGTTTCGCAGATCTGTGTTTTCATCAACCCCGCCACAAAAATTGAGATGAGAACCGTAACGACAACCACGCCCTTTCAGGTCCCTTCCCTTCCTGTCCTTAACCGCGTTGGCAATGTTTCAGACTGTATAGTGTAGATCTCCCATGATTCACAGTTGCCCTTCCATTGGAAACTAAATAACGCATGTGGGTGACAGTCGTTAAATACACAAACAATATAAGAATTGCTGAATCACTAAACATGATGAGTTTTTTCCTTTTATTCTTCAAACCTTGCGATATAATACAGTCGGCGAGGATCAGAAAATGTGGGGTTTTTGAATTCAGATAACGCCGTCATTAAAATTATGTTCACCTTTGTGTAAAATACCGCTGAAAACAGTTGAGTCTAGACAGTGGGTACCGGATTTGAACTTGCAATTGACAGTAGAGACTAACGTTCCACTGTAGGGCGTCAGGACCAATCCCCAGAACCAGGAAATTCGTTTAGAATCCCCAGCAGCATATCGTCCTTCTTGTTTTGTCATCTGAAAGTACGTCGCGCCCGGTGACTAGGCAACCGTGCGCAACTTAATAAACATGGTGCCTTCTGTCTCGAGGTATTATTTTTGTGTTCTGTGTATAGAAGTGTTGGTAAAGTTACCGATTTAAAACTCGTGTAATTAGTAAAGTTTTACACAATACCTTCAGTGTTCTGATACTCGTTATGATACTGAAGCACGGAACTGCGAGGGGAACTTACCGTTCAAGGGTTCCGGTCCCTTGTGCGACCGTACTTTCTTTGTACGTAGAATGTTTACTCGACAGGTTGTTCGGTTCATTGTTCTCCGCGCTGGTGTCAAAAAAAGTTAACAAGTCTTGCTAAAATCATATGCAGTTGGTAAGTAGTATTAGCTTCAAGAAGTGAGACCTGACTTTAAATTCCTTTGTCAAAGGTGACTGGCCATGGGCAGGAAATAGAGGCACTGTCTGTGCCGCGGTTTGGGGGTTTACTCTTCTGACACTGCGTTACTGGAACTTTCCGCGGTCTTAAGTTGGCTGAGCGTGGAAGTACCGCTTATCTCCAACTGTTGTCCAGATGAAAAATGCGTGTAGGTTTTAACTTTTCCGTCTTCCTGTACGCATTCGTGGCATGTTGTAGGTACCTGCAAGAATTACTTCTACGTTTGCTGCTTTTTTATACATGGCTGTGACATTGTAGCAAGTTTTCAAGCGATTGGCACCTGAAACAGGACTGTTAAAGGTTGTCCGTGTCCATGCTGTGAAAACATATAGGGGAGTTTATGTATAGCTCCAGTCATTGTTACCTACGGCACTAGATGGGAGTGAGCTTCAATCCCGGGTCGCTTTACTTACCTACTTGAAAGAAACCCAACGCCCATTGAGTAGGAGGCTGGATGGGCCCCAGAGTCGGTCTGGACGGTTTTTAAGAAAAGGAAATTCCTTGCACCTGCCCGGGATACAAACTCCGGACCGTCGGGCCCTTAGCGTGTCACTGTACTGGCTCCAGACAGGACTGGAAGAACTATAACAAGATATGCGAGGGTTGTGCCCAAAATTTACTCACGTCAAACCTTAAGGAGCTGGCATTCGGCGTACAGTTTCAGTCTCTGAGCCCAGGGCCGACCCACTGGTAGTGTTTCATTAGGTGCTTCCTTCTCATCTGAGTTATGGGTCAGGAGATCTGATACCCTGACTGGAGTCTTTCATGATCTTACCCCGGCAGCTTCAAGCGAAAACGAGAGCAGTGTCTTCACAAAAGCCACAAATATCCTTCATTCCACTTTGAAACTGGCAAGGGATGGAAGGTACGTATGAAGAGTAGGGGCTGAGAAGTAAAGGAATGAGGAGAAGAAGAGTTAATGGGAGACAAAGAGAAGAAAAGGAGTGGGAAGAAGGAGGAAATGATTGGGACAATAAGACGGAACCCATGAAGAGGAAGCGGAAATAACAAAATTAAAGGGAGAGAAGGAAGGAATGAAGGGGCAGAGAAAGAAGGGAAGAAGAAGAAGAAGCTGAAGTCATGCACAAGTTGAAATGATTTCGGATGCCTGGACTTGGAAGGCATACCTTCAAACGTTAAAATGACTCTGTTGCCAGTGGTGGTGGCAGGTTCTTGTATGGAGCCTGTATACCAAACAACATGGCGTCACGTCCAACAAGACCGTCATATTAATACTGTGCCTCGTCATTGGATCAAACACGACCTTCGCATTGATCGCTGTGCACATACCATCATGAACAACGACCCGTCAGTTAAATCCTGTAACCGGAGGGTAGCACCCCTACTCCCTAGCCAAGAGTTCTAGATCCATAGGCGGATTATATAAACAGCAGGTCCGTCAGTCCCTCTAGGCCATGAGTTACAACCCGCGGGCGGTCAGTTTGTGTGGGTAAATTATATATCCTACAAGTACTGCACAGTAATGTAGGTTACGTAAACAACTTAGTGTGATTTTTTTACATGTACGACCCGCGAGCCAGCCTGCAGTGACGGTTGTGACCCTTTGCCAGGGAAGGTTGGACGCCCCTGTTCTAAGCAGTTGCCTGCCTAGACGCGACTGCTTACTGCCTTATCTATTCCAATTCATTATTCGCCAGTCATCGTCTGCTGTACTTCGACGCTTATCTGAGTCATTGAAAGTGTCGTTTAATGAAGCAAAACCAAATAAACACAGGCCATAATGGCGCGTAGGTAACATTTCTTGCATTCATTAATATCTGTACTAGAAGGGGCGTCTTATGTGGAATCCATTCCTGTGCCTGCGATTTATAATGGTGTGAACAGAACATCTAACGGTTTGTGGACGCTTTTCTTCGCCTCTTCCCTAACCAGTAATATATCTCATAGAAAGGCTAGGAACGGCCTATTAAATCAGAACGCTTGGCGAATCATTATTTCCCATTCTAATTGATGTAACAGGTTGGGATGTTTATTATCCAGATCAACAACTACAGCGCATATATATATAAATAACTTAAGTACTCCTTTTTTGTATAGATGTTATACCTTCTTTGTTGAGCTTCTACTATGTAAAATATTGTATATATACATTATATATATATAAAGGTAAAGGTAAAGTGATCCCGTTACAGGCCCGGTGTGGCCCTGAGGGTGGGTAGAGGTATAGCTCTACTCTTCCATGACCGCGGCACTAGAAGGGGGTGAGCGGTCAGCAGAACGCCCCGGCCGTACTTTACCTCCGGGAAAGAC
>Ga0123352_10004047_pt1 | contig 21473 bp, 11 predicted proteins | sample TergutLab28metaG_FD_89700 | JGI IMG/M metagenome (GOLD analysis project Ga0123352, IMG submission 89700) | Labiotermes labralis P1 segment gut microbial communities from Petit-Saut dam, French Guiana - Lab288 P1 | ecosystem: Host-associated > Arthropoda: Insects > Digestive system > Gut ...
GGCGGACGCTTGTGAGTGCGGTAATGAACCTTCGGGTTCCATGAAATGCGGGGAATTTCTTGACTAGCTGCAAACCAGTTAGCTTCTCAAGAAGGACTCTGCACCATGGAGTAAGTAAGTATTACTATTACTATTATTATTATCATTATCATTATTATGTTTGACAGAAACTGTTAATACGCAGCACGTCATGAGCACTGCACTAGGTTAAGTCGCGCCCTTTCATAATGAATACGGAGTCTTCAAAAGTCCGTATAGCTCCAATGACATCTACAACATCTACAACAAAGTCAGGATTACACAGCAGTGCACGTCGCTACATAAAATGTGACAAATTTAGAATATCCGTGTCATAACACCGCAGCTGACAAATTGGTTTATGTTGTTTAAACTCCTTCTTGGTCCAGAATCCCTGAGAGCCCTCTGTCAGTTTTCAAATGTGCGATATTCTTACAAGCAACATGTCGTTTAGGACACTCTGCGTCCGAGCTGAGAAAACCTCACGAACACTCACGAACACTCCACAACGTCTGGCTCAACCTTCGTTCATCATAAGCCATTATTTCGAAGTGCTTACGTGGCGATATTAGGACAGTAATGCGTATTGTCCTAACTGTAAGGGCCGCATAAGGGCCCTAAACACGTGCATGCAAGTTTTATACCCCTGCCCTTGGCTTATCAAACCTTGAGAAATAGGGGGAGTGGAAAGAAGCAATTAAGAAACTGTTCATGCTCGCTCCACATGTCAACAGTAGCTCCGACGGTTGCTATAATTGTGTACGGTGTCTGCCATGAGACAGTGTTTGCGACGTTTCGGGAGCTGATACTGCTCCTGTCTTCAGGTGACGAAGTAACATTACATCAGTGGCCAGACAGGTCAGTCTCTATAGTGACAGCGCTACTGGTTGAACGCTTCCGATTTCGATTCCCGGTAGGGACAAGAGATTTTTCAAAAACGTGAAAGACCGGCTTTGGGATCTTTCCAGCTTCCTATTCAGTGGGTTCGTTCCCTTGGGGTAGAGCGGCTGGATCGTGATGCTGACCACTCACCTCCGTCTAGTGCCATGATTAAGAACGAGTAAAGCTATACATTCACAACCCTCCCCCCCACATGCATTCGTGGTTTGGACAGAGACAACTTTATCTTGTACCATACTGCATATCACTACATCAACTACAAAGAACAACAGTTTTCTTGGGAAGCTGATACTAACGTAACTCATCAAGGAACTCTCCTCGTTTTATGGAATCATAAGATACATTACTGGGGACCGCGGTAGCACAGTGGTTAAGGTGCTGTGATACAAATCGGAAGGTCGTTGGTTCGATCCCAGATGGTGTGATTGGAATTTTTCATTGACATAATCCTTCCGATTGCACTATGGCTCTGGGGTCGACTCAGCCTCTAACAGAAATGAGTACCAGGAGCATTTCTTGGGGGTAAAGGCGGCCGGTGCGTAAGGCTGACAGCCTTACAACCATCCTGTGCCGTTGTCATGTAATCTGGGAACCTTAACTTCCTGGAACCCTCTGGGCCACTCCAGGCCTGTAACGGGACTGCTTTACCTTTTAAAAGATACATTACTGTGTTCGCGAGAGTGTTTTGCTGGGGCCTGATGACACCCGTCCACAGACTCACAATCTAGTTCCGTAAAATTGACTTTTTTTGGCGCGATCACAACAATAAGTAGCAAAATCACACATACTAGCTTCGTCCGTCTGAACGAATGTAATGGACTCGAGAAGATTAAATAATTACCATGAAATTCGCCGTAATATCGTGTGAGTATACTAAAATTAGTTGACAGGTTCAATTTCCGTTAATGTCTGACAAAACCTATCGACATTACATAAAGACCCATACGTTTATGCGCGCATCTCGAGCTTATTTTTTAATTTTTAAGGGCACGAAAGACATTTCGAATCAACTTTGTACAGAAAAATAGAATGAACATTTCTTCAAGCACTCTTTGTCCCAATTCGTAAATTTTCAGGCATTCTTAGGCCTACGGAAGGGAATGTGGAAGAGCTGTTACTCTCTGCATAACTTAGGATCACATTCCCTAATTTCAGTCATTTAAACTTTTATCTTGCGCGTTTAGACGCCATGAAGTCTCGTAGGAGGCGTCGAAGGAATATAATGGTTCCTTATCCCCTTCCTCCGTCTGCCATGCAACTAGAAAACATAAACACGTAGAGAACATGCACGCTGGGATTTTAACGCGGGACTTCCAGACTACGATGTAGGGGTGACAAACACTAAAATAATGCCTTCAAGATTACCGTCTTCTGGGATGTTACTCCATGTACTGTGGTAGAAATTCATCAAATTTTATAATTGGTAAAACTTGCACTGTCTGAAGACTCAGTAAATAAATAACGTTAGCAAATTCGGTAAAATGTTTTATGCTAAATAAATTACTTACAACTTAGAGAGAGGGGCACCCGGTGACGCAGGCGCTTGAGGCACTGCGTCACAACCTGTAAGTTCGCGAGTTCGATTTCCGATGGGGTCACTGGGATTTTTCATTGACATACTTCTTCCGACCGCGCTATGGCCCTGGGGTTGACTCAGCCCCAAACCGAAATGAGTACCAGGAATGTCTCCTGGGGGTAAAGGCTGCCGGTGCGTACGGCTGACAACCTTACCACTTTCATGTGCCGATTATCTAGAAATTCAGGGAGCCTCAAACCCCCTGAAGCACTAATGGCCTCTTTAGGCCTGTACGGGATAAGCTGTAGCATCTATAACTTCGGCCTTTTGCGAACCATCCTAGGGCTAATACATTAGTGCGTTCAGGAAGACGAGCAGATGATGGTGTTGCATATAGCATGTAGCATACTGTCCACAAAGCGCCGAAACGTGTTCCGAAGCTACAAATGCCTTCATTAACAGATAATACTGTCCTGATTGTGATATGTAAATATTTATTTTTTGAACGCCATCGACGTTTTGTAGGAACCCGGCTGCCTCCGTCTTCAGGGTACGCATCTGTTCAAGCCCACGATTCACTTGATTTCCATTTGTAAGGCAAACCCCTCTTGTTCGATAACTACACACCGCAATGTAGTAATCACCCATCGGCTTTGAATTGAGCTCAGAACTAGAAGCTATGTGTCCGCAAGACGGTCACAGGACGGTGTACTAATAACACGGGCCGTCAGACACAGAGATTCGATCACGTATGACTCTGGTTCTGTCATTTATTGAAACCGCCAGTCTCTCCCACCGGTCAAACTACTGCCATGCTTATTGACACACACACGGAATGTTTACATCTGATGACTGCATCTACCAATAATATCCACCCCTATCCCGATCAGCGGTTCTAGCTCGCGGTGGGGTGTATGTGCCCCCGCACAGTGAGGGGGTCCTCTCTAAGAGGGGGGCCTTGGTTCGCTCCGATTAATTAGAGCTAGTCATTAACAGATGTCACTGCATACCCACCGCGTAATCATCAGCATCCGCTACCCCAGGGTAGGGTATGCACATACAGGGGGACAGGAGTCGGAAATACTGACAAAACTTCAAATAATCCAGTATTAATTTGCTGCGAGGGGAAAACTGCATATGAATGTAGACCAGTAGTGGATTTAAAATACTGCAGTATTTATGTTTAGCGGATGGCTGGGGAGGAAATGGGATTTAAATATCAGAATACCGGAAGGGCAAACGATAGAAATGCGGCTATATAAGCAAATCTGAGACTTTGTACCATAAACTGATGAACCATGCAGACTACAAGAAAAAACTCAGTACACATCTTAAAGTGTGGCGAAGTTAGGAACGAGGACCGAACATCAGAATTACCTTCGCGAAGAAGCTAAAAACGTTCTACAGCTGGGCAGTCTTTCGGTTTAAAATAGTACGTGTATTTGGGATGTAAGCTCCTCACGGTGGTGACTATACTATACTACACATCTTCGATGTAATGCCGTACAATTTGATACAGAGATATCATCGTATTGGACAATATTGCTGCCTATCTCACATAAAACACCGACTAATGCACACATTTACTATTAACCCCACTTTATTAACACTGTGTCACTCCGCCATGTTTCAGCCCTCAAAGGGCCATCTTCAAGGAGTACGACTGATACATTTCAAAAACAAGGTCAACATGAAAAGTTACAGATGTAAAATTCAGCTTAGTAAGCTGCGTGCAATATACGGTGTTATTCGAAATGATTGTTGGGGTTTTAACAACTTGTCATACACAATACACTTTAGAGAGGAGTATGTGTATTTTTTATTTAATAGAACAACACTCCAAGTTTTTGTTACATACCTCTTCCCGCCAAGTATCCCGGAAATAAAGGTACGAATCAGAACCGCCATTGAAACCATCACCGCTGACATGCTACAAACATGGGAAGACTCAATTATCATGTTGATGTTTGTAGAATCACAAAGGGTACATATGTAGAGCACCAGTAAGGTATGTAACAAAAACTTGGAGTATTGTTCTATTAAATAAAAAACACATATACTCCTATCTCAAGTGTATTGTGTATGACAAGTTGTTAAAACCCCGACAATCATTTAGAATAACCCTGTATTACGCGGCAGCTACGCGACTTCCCTGAAGATGGCCCTTTGAGGGCCGAAACATGTCGGAGTGTCACAGAGTTAATAAAGTGGTGTTAATAATAAATGTACACATTAGTCGGTCTGTTATGTGAAACAGTGATATTAGTGCACGCACAGGAACAAGGTAAAGCCTGCTGCCTCAATCTTCAAAGTAGTCATGTTTTCTCCAATGTAAGTTTTAAAAATGTTTGCACATGATTTGCATGTTTGAGTAATTCATGTGGCCGTCAGTGATCCAGTAGAGATACGTGAAATTTGGTATGGAGAGGAAAAAGGAGATTACATTTAACGACGCTGTAAATTGCCAGATAATACAGAGTTGACTGCAATACGAGTATGGAACTTTGGAGTACGGCGTAGCGACAACGGACAGCTAAATAACTCGTACGTAAACGTTTCCCATTGCGTCCCACTGCCATTGTATCCAGGGACCGACCTTGGATCGGGGACATATTCGTATCATCATCATCATCACATAGTCGGTCTGCGACAGGTCCATAGCTTCTTCCAAAGCGAGTTCACCACACACACAGCCAGCTAGTGCTTCCTCTTTTTCCAGTATCTTCTCGTTTCCCTAAGGTCATCCGGTAGCTGCTTATGTCTTCCTCGTCTTCCCGTCACATATTTCCTTCAATAACGTGTGGAGAGCGGTGGAGATTATGTGGAGAAGTAAATACAGATGATACGAGGGCTGATTCGAAAGAATTACTTTCGTGTTTCATTCATTAAAATAACATTATTAAAACAAAAGTAATCGAGTTGCAGGCATTACTTTTCATTCAACTTCCGTATTTTCCAAAGTATCCAAGTTTCTTCAACACACAGACACGTTCCAAGTGTAGCATTTCGCCAGTTTCTCCCTTAAATTGAAGTCATATATATGCTGGGGAACAAATTCTTGTTCAATGCTGCTTTTTCCATGGATTTTAGCTACAGAACTGCATTACTAAATTGTGTAATTGTCAGTTTGTAACTACTGCTAGCTAAAAAGTTCTGACAGCAAATAGACGCCCTAAGTAAATGTAAAAAACAGAGTTATCTTTGTGCTGCATCGAGTAGCGTGTCGTGTAGCGTGTCATGTAGCATGTCATGTAGCGTGTCATGTAGACGAATGGCGAGTGCAAGTAGAGCTCGGCGAATTCTAAACCTAGAAAATAAATGGAGATTAGAAATCAGAGGTTACCTTCATGCTCCGGCCACCTTACCCATTCAACAGCAGTCGAGAATGGACCACAGTCGGCCTCGATGTTGCGTAGAAAGGAAAAATCTTTTGCCCCTATAGAAAATTTACCACCGATCCATCGGTTATTAAGCCTTTAGACCTGTCGCTGTAAAGACGACAGGGTCTCGGGTCATTCGCGACTACGACTTACCAGGAACTTATAAATTTCCTCGGACATTATAGAAAACTCCAGGAAATTGTCATGATCTATACAGCAAAACGTAGTAGGTATAGCGACTGGCTACGGGCTGGTCGATCCAGGGATCGAATCCCGGTGGGGGCGAGATTTTCCGCTGTCCAGACCGGCCCTGGGGACCACCCAGCCTCCTGTACAATGGGTATGGGGTCTTTCCCGGGGGTAAAGAGCGGCCGGGACGTGACGCTGATCCCTCATCCCCTTCTAGTGCCATGGTCAAGAAAGAGTAGAGCTATACCTCTACTCCCCCTATGGGCCGTACGGCCTGTACAGAGCGTCAGTGTCCGTACAAGGGTGCACTTTACCTTTACCTTTATATAGCAAAAACGGTCAGTAACTAACGCCCCAGCTGCAGGCCAACTGGGAGGAATGTCTCCTATACTAGTACACAAAACTGAAATTAAAATTATATGAAAGAACTGTTGACTGTACATAAACAAGCTAACCACAAAGCTAAATCACCACCGTACTGGCTCTTGGATATATATGTTAAATTCTTCAATAAATTAATAGAATAAAATTCAATCCAATTAATATTACACAGAGAATACTGGCTGCAAATTAAACATATTTGTCAATAATGTTACAATGAATACGGTTCACACAAAAATGTCCAGAGGGAATTATATTTTCTACTGCGTCAAAAACGGAATATATTCATTGTAAAAGTGGATTCTGACACGTTGCTATGTGCAAAGTGGAGAGAATAAATTACCCATGGGGAAGGCACATTAAATTCAATAACCTGCGAGGTACGTGTGTAGTAATACCGTTCGAGCTATTCAAACCAAAATTCTTGAACCCTGTCAGCGTTATCCTAAAACTGCTTCTGGCTGTGCTGAGGAACAATGGTAACTTCACTTTTATCCAGCATCGTCATTGCCTCTTCCCCTACTTTTTGTAGTTTACCTTCTTGTCACGAATTTAACACGCGTTTAGACAGTATTGCCAAGCGCTTCAATAACACCACATATTCAAGTGTGCATTTAAGCGGCAGGCGGACGCAATGAACAACAGTGTTCATAAAACGTTTAATTTTTAGTCGTGTTCGTAAAATTACTGAGGAAAGCGACTATTATCTTTGTCATGTCTGTCTGTCTGTTGATCCCTCCGCCCGTTAATCTGCCCTCATGGAACTCAGTACCCACTGAACGAATTTCGGTGAGATTTTATATTTGGGATTTTTACGCAAATTTGTCGACACAAAGATTTTGGTTAAAACCGAAAAAAAAATAGCACCCTTACATCAAGACCTACCAATATTTTAACATCTGCCTTTTTTCATAACTGAAACAGACTGTATTATTGATAAGGTACGAACTGAGGCCGAAGAAACAGTTTTTTTTTCCAATCTGAGGCAGTGTTCTCTGTAAGGTACGAGTTTAAGGAAGTTAGGCATCAAGCGTGATATATGTAAATGTCGAGATATCGAGGATTAAGAGATCTCTATTTTTAAACCTCCACGCTTACATTTTAATAGTGATCCATTGTAGATCTGTTGGTAGGATACGGAGACATCCTGGAGTGTATGTTAAAATACCGTATTTTATGAAAAGTGTTAAAGAATTTCATATATAGACACAACGACAGAACTACACGCCAGCAGTTTTACGTTCTGCGCACATTTCCTGATTTGTTCAATGACATTCATTTTAATTCCGCAATAAGATTAATAAAAAATTGTAATTTTCAAAAAATCCCGCATTTCTGGTACGTCATTGCCTGTTTTAATACTCTCAAGATTAATACTGCATCAGGGACGCGCGTTAATAACACCTTAATCTGAATCGATATCGTTTGATAAATGCACCCACGCAGCTGCAATTGCTCTTCGTGAATCATCCTGTACATGGGTCAGATACTGCTGTTCCATTGGCATCCTACACACGTTATTGTTACGTGTTGAGACACGTGTACTGTTGTGTTAACCCTAAAAGTCTCTTACTAAACATGCCGCAAGCACAAGCCCTTCAATGTACAACAAACAACAGCTTGTGTATGAAATTCGAGTAGCCGTGCGCTCAGTATTAACCTAAACTTAGCCTTAGGACATTCCTGAGTCTGCTGATCTAAGCTGCTACTCAAGATCTAAATGCCCTAACGATGCGTCTACGACAGACCGGTTGCGGACAAAAAATATTAATAACCACACTTGAAATTAAAAATTACTATCTTCTGGACTTTGCCCATCGTCTAGTGTTCCGAAATGTTTCGGAAACCGAATCTGTTTCCATCTTCAGGTGAAATGCTATTCTCAGTCACTGGATCATCGTGACTAACGTAATGACTTACGACTGGTCCATAGCCTCTTCCAAAGCGACTTCCCACAGAGGGTGATCTGTATTTCCTTTTTCAGTTTCCACTATCTTCCACTTCCTTAAGGTCATCCAGTAGCTGCTGCCGTCTTCTTTCTCGTCTTCCCGTCACTTCTGTCTTTCCTCCAGTAACATGTTTTAGAAGGCAGTTCGTATGTACGATGTGGCCAATCCCGTTAGCCGTCTTTAGTTGTATTGTGAGTAAGACATTCCTTTCCTCTTTGACTGCGTGCAATACGTCTTCATTTTTCACATGATCGGTGGAGCAGTTTCCAATTCTTGTGTTTTTATGGTATCGGACGATGGAGAAATCCAGACACCAAATAATATTAAGTGTAACGTACCATAGCCTCTACCCTTTTGAACAGACATTTACGTCTGTAGCCTCAGGACAAGACTTAAGTCTTTTTTAAGGTCTGTTCGAAATTACGACGGTTATTAATATGTACAAAAACTTACAGCTGTTATGGAAACCAAATATTGACTACCGTACTTACAAACCCATGAAACTGGATTCCACCCCGGGCCAGTTAAATCCTTATGAAACATAGGATTGTCAAGACAGTGAATATCAACATTAACCTAGGGTGTGCTGTGACGTGACGACGTATAATTTGGTATATGTCGTCTACGTTTCTGAGGATCCTGCTGCCCGTAAATTAAGGCCATGGCATGGAGGAACAGCTCCTGCCATACTCAACTAATTACTTACGAAATCACAAGGCGCTACAGCCCAGGATACCATAGGCTTCAACAGCTAGCGTAATCCTACAACTACACGCACACATTAGAAATTCTGAAATGTGGTGCTGGAGAAAAATGGAGATCAGTTGGACTGACCGTGTAAAAATGAAGTATTACAAAGAGTCAAGAAAGAAGGTACATCCTACCTAAAATTAAAATAAGGTTAACTGGATTGGTCACACCCTTGGTATACATTGCCTTCCAAAACACGTTACTGATGGAGAGATGGAAGGGACACGAAGACGAAGAGGACGTAAAAACAGCAACTGAATAAATTTAAGGATTGAAAAGACAATGGAAACAGAAAAAAGAAACGCTACATCGCACTGTCTGAACAACTCGCTTGATTAAGAGACTACAGACGTGTCTAAGACAGACTACACGATGACGATAAACATATATATTTTTTTTTTGCCTCCGCCGCTAGCCGCAGTCTACGTCCAGTCCACTGACTTGACTGCTTTACTAAACTGTACAAATCACGTAGTTCGTGGATATATACTGTCCTTCGTGATCAGTGCAGCCAGTTTTATTGCATGTGATGTTCAATTGAAATGCATTACATTAATTTTCAACATTAGCGTTGCGTCATTTGTCAGATTACGTTTGAAATGTGATGTGCCTATGAATCAAATTCATGGTGAGCTCTTTCGCATTTAACATGCATATCCATATGCATCTCATTTAATATGTATACACTTTTGAGAGTTTTTCACGTGGAAAAACATGTATACATTTTCCCTGTCCGTCAGATTGAACGCGTTACAATAAATGTATTTATTTTTTATTTATTTAACGGCGTCATCGGTAACGCAGGCTATATACTGTCAAAATAATTGGATGGTAGTGAATAGCAATGGAAAAGGGAGTGATGTGTCAGGAAACGTTCGTGGCCTAATTGAAACTACTATCCCTGCATTTTTCCGGGAGGAAATGAGGAAAACCACAAAATAACGCAGTCAGAATTGTCGGCATCCCGTACACACTGAAACCGATAATGGGTAATTATTGGGTTCAAACCTATTTCCGTAAAGATGTTGTGAGCTCTAAGTACACAATGCCAACTTCTCTCAAAATTCTTATCTTCATTGCTAGCTCCTTTCAAAACCCTCATCAATCGTCACACTGAAATCCTCAACAACCACCAAAGGAGCATAGGAAAACTACAAAACATGATGCTTGACCTTTAACTTGACCGTAGATAGATGCCTAGTTACTTCTACAATCGACCTCCGTGTACCCACTTTTAATATTTGTTGAGATACATTTTATTACTTTCAGTACCACTGCTACTTCCTTTTAATCTTTACCGCTCTTTCTACTCTGTTCTATTATACAACTCCATTTCTTCCGTAATATTTCATTCGTGTAAACATTTTTGAGATCCCAAATTTGTGCACTGCTACTCAAAGTACGTAAACGAATGTGGTTCATAAACTAGTCGCCACATCTAAGTAGTAAAATTAATAAACTGTTGTGTTTTGACTGACCTACTCTTGAGTATTATTCGTCATACAATTTGCATTTCGTTCAACGCTATGTAACTTCTTCAGTTAGAATATCATCGTTATGTAGAATTAACCTATGAATTAAGCAACAGCACTTAAATAATGATAAAATAAAATTGTATACATACTCAGTCTAACACAACAATATATTCATTATATTACTGGCTACCAGTTTCGGCCATAACTGTCATCATCAGACCATTTAACAAGAGCTAAAAAAAGCCGCCATACAGTATATGTTGCAAAATCGTCAGTTTATATGGGATCCCGTTTACATCTATATTAACATTTATTAACAGCTTTACAATTTTACGTTTATTGGACCGTGCATCATCTTGATAGTTGAATAAAGAGAGAGCAACTTGAGGTCACTTGCTTTATTATTTCATTATTTAATGTTCAACATGTTTCGGATGTTAATACATCCATCCTCAGGAGCTTGCGACTTATTTGATGAGTTATTTCATGAGTTGTATTGTTCTGGTTCGATGTGTGTTGGTGTTACGTTGTGGTAACAGCTTCAGCCTGCATCCGGATACCACACCACCCAGCCAAACCACAAAGTAACACCAACACACATCGATCCAGAGCTATACAACCCATGAAATAACTCATCAAATAAGTCGCTAGCTCCTGAAGATGGATGTATCCACATCCAAAACATGTTGAGCATTACATAATGAAATAAGAAAGCAAGTGACTCAAGTTGCTCTCTCTTTATTCAGCTTTATAATAATTAACAACCTTCAAATTTGTTATGTAGTGTTGTGTTGTGTTGTGTCAAGGTTCTCTTATGGCAGTTGTAAGTACATTTAAAATTGTCACAGTGATTAACAAAAAAAAAAGCACTTAAATAATTTATCGTCGTCTAATTCAAACTCATCGCATGCTCACAAAGTTTTTATTTCTTAGAAGTAAAAAGACACGTTTCTAAAATTTTTTTTTCTTACCCTATTACATTCTATAATTTATCGCATGTTAGAGCACATGCTGAAACTTATAAAATGCTCAGACATGCTTGACACTTGGTGAGCATATTATTAATAACTGTTAGAAATTTCTGATACTGAATGACAATATCTTTAAGGTCGTCCGATGTGTGTGTGTGTGTGTGTGTGTGTGTGTGTGTGTGTTTGGGTGATTTCCCGAACGTCTTCTTTGAAACGTGATTAAGATGGCATTATTCTTGTCACTCTGACAGCACACCATACTCTTACTTCCGTATTACGTAACGGCACTTCATTTATTAGTCCGTGATTACCTGCTAAACAGTTTACGTTGTCTTGATTACCAACCTGACCATTTTTCGATCCCGCTGGTATCACTGCCTAAGGCGCGGGTCTGCAGCTGCTCGCTTGCTGGGATTTCAGATTAGAATCCCGCCGGGGATATGGATGTCTGTCTGTTGTGAGTGTTGTGTGTTGTCATGTAGAGGTCTCTGCGATCACTCGTCTAGAGGAGTCCTACCGAGTGTCGTATGTCTTGAGTGTGATTTCGAAGCCTCGACAAAGAGGAGCCCTAGGGTCCACAGGGATGTCGAACCATGAGAAAAATAGTGGCTGTCTAAGTAATTCATCGTTAAATAAGTCAGTAAAGATCAACTTTCATCACTGCACACTGCTTCACGAAGCCAGTTACAAAACTGTACATTGGCAACAAATATATTCGTTTATATGCTGCTAAACGAGCTCCAGATTTATCTAATGCTTCTTCTGAAAGAAAATGTCGTGTTCGTTGTCGTTTCTAATGTACGGAAGAAGTTCGAAATTTGTTCACACTTCCATGTATTCGGTCTCAAAATTAATTAAGAGACAGGAAAACAAATTTGTAAGTTTGCTACGATACTTATTAAGGATTTATCCTTTACACAGTTTCCAACAATAAACACTCTCTGCTTGACACCGTACTTCAGATTCATAAAAAATAATTAACTTATTTCACACTCAAATAATGAAACTGGACTGTTCTGTATACACTTTACCCTAAGCAAGCTACATCTAGTCCGCGATCTCTCAGTCCAATTCGTTATGATCTATTTTCATATTATAGCGCCACCTACCCCATGTGTTTGACCCTTTCGTTTAAAATCTCAAAGCAAAATGTTATTAATTATGCATTTATGATTTCACCCATGCGTAATATATGCCCCGCACATATACAATAAACAAACACAGATATAATATAATCTAGAATTTATTAATTAAAAATCATTTGAGGTTTACAAAATGTAGAGGCACTTAAGCCCTTTTCAAATGACAGCATTTATGAATATGGACTATGCAGCTGTATTTGAAACACAGCAACAAATAATTCAGTATGAATGCGACGAGGAAGGTGAGGGTCAGACCGAGGGGTGGGGTGGGTGTGGGGGTGGGGAGGGTTGCTGATTGCGTGATATTGATGACTTCCGCAGCAGGCAGCAGGCCTATACTTTCTGGTGACAGGGCAATAATCCGCCACCCACCCCACTCAAACCTCCCAGCTCCCAGCCCCCCTCAAAAACAGATGCATTCTTCTGTCGTTTTTGTTTGTCGGAATATCGTGGAAAATTTGTACAGATTACATCCCTACCGCGCATTGTCACACTGATGCAAGGTCTCCGTGTATAAATTAAAATCAACGTATATACAAGTTACAAAGACTGAATATTTTTTGTCGTTAACATAAATGTCAATGATGACGACGATGACGGTACTGATGATATTTAAAATAACAGTTATAAAAATACCGGATCCGCGAACCAGACAATAAGCAGTATCAAAGAGATTAAAAGTCAATAAAACAATGTTTTTGTTAGGTGGTTCAGGCATTTGACATGTCATTACGTGTAGCATGGAGCTTATAATGGAATGGGTTTATAAGGACTGTGTATAACTGCTTTTGTGTAAGCGTGTGCAATTAACAATCCACACAGGGTGCGCAGTGTCTTTCTTGACTGCCATTCAGCCTGCCAAGACAATTGCTGCTCTCATGGTACCTGAAGTTTGGATTAACGTACTTGCAGAAGTCCATCAGCGTACACCCGTCACGATCCATTTTAATCCACCCCTATCTTCACAAGTTTTCTGTATGACACACTTTAATATTATCCTCACAGCATCAGACCTCCCATGCTTACCCTGTCACAAGTACCTCGGATGATGTTTGTCACAGGTTACGGTGGAAAAATACACCTCCAAAATCTTTTAACGCAACTTGGAATAAAATCAGTTATAAAACACAATTACTACATCGGAACATGACACTGTTTTCCCTTCAAAAATGTACGATTACAACGTTAAACAAGACTTCGCACTGCCAGTTTAGAGCATCGTAAAAATGGCTGTTCTGCTATTAAACTCGTGCCAGAGAAAGAATTAACATAAGTTTTCTCCCACCCGCCTGCCTATCACTACCTTTCCTCCACCTGTCATCTCTCACTTGCACTACTTATCTCTTCCATTCCAGTTTTCATTCCTTCTACACGCCCGCTCTATTTCTATTTCTCTCTCTCTCTCTCTCTCTCTCTCTGTCTGTCTGTCTCTCTCTCTCCATACCTGCATTCTCAGTTTGTCGTAGGTGTCAACGGAAATGGAGTTGTACAATGTAAGTAGTGGGGAGGAGCAGATATCCGACCTGAACCCTGACCAATCGTTTTAATTCTCTCCCTGACTCGAGTGTACGTGCTTCTCCGGATGTTACTGAATAAATAAGACTGACATCTGACGCGACTGACTGCGGCAGTCTGTTGAAAGACACCATACAGTGTCACTTTCTGTCTGATGAGTGTCTGTCTGTGTCATGCAGCAGGCCAGCAGCAGCAGTTCCGCGCTCTTGCTCTGGGACAGCGCCCATTCCTCGATTCTCCCTTCACGAATCACCTGCGGGAACTCGAGTCCTACCATCATCACCACCACCGACGTAAGAGCGAGCCATCCTCATCCGGTAGCGGCTTCAAGGTGCCGGGCGCCGCTACTACCCCTGTCCAAGGTAAGATATGCGGACCTCAGAAGAGGACCATTTCCACCATACGTATATTAAATCTGTTGTACACTATGGAATTGTAGGGTAGCTTCTTTACTTTGAGTTCGGTACAGGCATTAAGTTCTTACAGCATGTAATCCATTGACGACATAAAACCTTATTTAAAGTTCTGGAGGTAAATTATTGGTGGGTGAATGTGAGAGTAGCTTTTTCAGACTCGAGCCTCCATTTTTATAAGTGTTCGCATTTTTGCGGAGAACCTATTACACTCCCCCGTCCTTCCTTCCGTCCGTCCCTCAGTAAACATGAGCTATAAAATCGATGAACTTATATTCGTACACTTCCAGATGGGTAATTTTACTGAACTTTGGAGACACATTTCGGTTTTCATTAAAACTTGACAAAAATAAAGGACGCCTTACAGAAAGACCCACAAATATATGTGGTGTCCTCGAGCAAAGGCACGAAATCTACATCGGAGCGAATGGTTTTCGGACAAAATTAAGGTGAGATATAAAACATATTAGTTTAGTGCGTACGAAGTACGAAAGAATGCCCAAAGTGTAGACCTTGTCCATCTGTCCGTCCGTCCACCCTCCACCATCTATGTATGCATGTATGTATGCATACATGCATGCACGCATGTATATCTGTTTCTGTATCTGTCGTTCTGTCTGTCTGTCTGTCTGTCTTTCTATCCATCCGTCTATCCGTCTATGTCGGTATGTATGTATGTATGTATGAAAATATGTAAATTACATTTACGCGCGTACTGTAAAACCGCATGATTTGCAAGTAAAGAACTCCTTGGTAACCTCTGTGTACACCGTCCTGGAGTACACCATTTGCAATCTTGTTCCGGAAGTTTTACAGTTTTCAAGATAATTAAACAAATTGTATGAAACTTGCCAGAATCATTAACTTTACATATGATACATGTCTGAACTTTTTTTTGTTCTGACATCAACGTACCCTTCCAGCTTGAACAGGTTTTCTTCAAAAGACGGGCATAAGACGAATTCTGTCTGTACGTACAGTACGTTGCTGCTTCTCGGTAACAGCTGAGCGATTCCGACAAATTTGGCTTTAGAAGTCTAGGCCATCGCTAACGGCAGTCGTGTAAATATAAATATAATTCTCAGTATCTGTCATATAAGGTATAACCCCACACTGTAAGGATTCTTTCTTTATCGGCACACCAAGCACGGCAGGTTTGTCGCATAGCAAGCCCGCATCACCCCGTACATCCTGTGATGGCTGTGATGCTCAGGCACAGGTAAATGTAAAAACGTAAATTTGTCCCTCTCCACGCAATGAACGCATATATGAGGAGCAGAGGTACAGCTCCACCCATCCTCAACCTCGCCACTAGATGGAGATGAGTGGTTAACTTCAAGCCCCGGCCACTTTGCTCCCGGGAAAGAACCCCGGTACCCACTGAATAGGAGGCCGGGAGGGACCATAGAGCCGGTCTCGACGTTTTCGAGTTGAGAAACATCTCTTGTAGGTACCGGGATTCGAACCTCTGACCGTCTAGCCGATAGCCTAGTCGCTATACCGACTCCAGCGATAAAATAGACATATTTTACGAGTATGAAGCACGAATCGAAAATTAACTGGGACATAAAAATAACAGCGTCTGACTTCCTTAAAATGAAGGTTGCCCTTTTCTGGGATGTGACGTAGTAGGTAGGCCCTACCAACTTTCCGGATGAATGTGGTGCATCCACCTTCATGGTAACCTCCTGTCGCTTTTCTTCCATTAGTTGGTAACTGTCTACCCAAACACATGTTGTCATAACCCTGAAGAAAGCAACATTCGTAGCCATCTCTATAAAAACATTAGTTTTCCAGTACTCTACGATCATTCTTCCTGTTGTCAAAAGAAGCAGGTCTGTACCGTTCCAAAATATCTTAAAAACTGACACTTCATAACATTTCATTTCGGTAACTCTTATCTAGCTCTCTTTTGTGTTAGATCACAAGTTTCACACAAGGGCAGCACAGCAGCAATTGCCGGTATAGGCAACCCTCATTGTGCGCCTCCTCTTTGCTCACCTTCTCGCATATCCGGGTCCGTAATTCACCCTTATCCCTTTCTCTGTTCACGCTTATTTACCCCACTCGCATCATCGAGGAAATGAATTACCCTGAACACAATAACAGCGCTGTACGCCGAAAAGCTAGAAGAACTGAAGCACAACGCGGCTAAGCCACAAAAGCCCAAAACAGAACTCGAAAACCTGTGGACAAGAACGTTTTAACGCGTATTACCCCATTTCTAACTCCAAGGCCGTAAGATATAATGCACAGAACAACACCGGACGGTTGGTGATGTGCTGTGCAGTCCGTTGTAAACAATTCCAGGGCCCTTCACAGCGCTAGCGAATGTGTGTGTGGCGCAATTAACAAGTGATGCTTATGAATCGAACAACCCCCATAAGCGTGATAGTTGCGCGAAAAAAAAGTGGCGCGTCTGTAACGAACTATTGTCTACGGACGTGTTTGTGGCGCTTCAGCCCGTCTGAGTGGAGGACTATACGTTTCCTCGGTCAGATACAGCTTCGAAATTGATTTTGATGAATAAGTTGTCCTTATTGTGTCATTACACAGGAATTTTAAAAAACTAATAAATGAAATATAAATTCTGCACAGATCCTCAGCTGAAATCAAGGAGTGAATTTGACATATTTAACACAGTACGTAATGGCACCTTGTCTTGTCCAACTTATCGCTGTCCAACACAGACATAACAGTCCCATATTGTTTGGAGGGCTTCACCTTCGGTACCGAACAGTTCAGAGTCAAAGTTATGATACATTCTGCAGTAACAAACACCTTCAGAATGAACAGCAGACCACTCGGACGCCGAATGTGCGAAGAAGTGGCGCGACTGAACACACCTGTGGCAACGGCCCCCAATAGAGAAGATGTAACGCTAACCGCTAGCTGTGGCGCGTCAGACATCGTTTGCAGCGCGTCAGTTTTAAGAGCTAAGAAATGGGAACACTCCCATTGCAAATAATGGTTCGCCCAGTAGTTCTACTGTTTGTGGCGCTACAAAAACATTCATGGAAAAGGGCCCTTTAGAGTTTTCTACAGCGCAAGCATAGTACCTGAAGCTTGGGCTTAAGAAACAGCAGAGAACGGAACAGAATAAAACCGTATTTATGCAGTCACTCGTATTCAAGTCATAATGCCTCTTAAACAAGAGTTGTGTGAATTTTTTTGTAAAAAATGCATAGAACGCCACGAACTAGGCAATGTGGAAAGAGAAACGCCTGAGCCTCTTCGAGCAGCGTCGTCGCGTTTTACCTAAGCTTCAATTGTTGTGGCCGCGGCTGAGCGGAGCCTACTGATTGTACTGTGCTTCTAGTCGGAAGCTAGTTAGGCATCGTGTGTTGTAATGTGTCACTCGAACAATCACCCTGCAACTGTAAAGGTCAGAGGTCACTTCTCACACCTCTAAACATGTGCTTAACCTTCAGGTCCCAGGAAAGGTCCGTCAGCTTCCTTCCCTTAACTAACATTCTAAAATCCTCCAAATGAAAAGATAACAAAAACGTATTGTTGAGTCTTCTTCTGCGAGTAACAAATAACTATAGTGTTGTTACTATAATGAAGGTTCTAAGTTGTCTGTGTCGAATCACACGCAAATGCTGCCATCTGGAGAGCGAAAACTGAAACAAGAACATGTGCGTGAGAATGAATTGCTTTCACAAAATGGACCATCATACAAATCCATAATCTGTTTCAGGGGTAACTAAGCTTGCGTGGCTCATCTGACACCGGCTTAAGACGTTTTACTACTTACAGTGTTTTACGATGTTGTCTGAGCAGCAGAAACTACGTAATGACGAATTACACTGAAGGATTATGACAGTGTGGCAGTGGGTTCTTTCAAGCTAATGCCCTCCTGTCATTAAGGAGACACGACAGCTTCTGAGGCGGTAAATATTTGGATTGTGGTTTTCTGTTTTACGACAAAGCCTAAACTAACAGGTTTCTTCCCAAAAGAACGAAGCTGCAGGTTGTTCTGAAATACTAATAACTGTGCTGAAACCTACGACATGGAATATTTACAAAGTAAAGGGGCGTAAGACTTGCCTGAAATTATTCTAATAAAATTTTATTATATAGTACGCATTAGTACTTATAATTTAAACTTTTGTGACTGGTGTTTCTTGTTTTGACTGACGTGCAGCTTGTGCTTATGGAATATACTTGCCGAAAAGGGGCAATTTATCTTACCTGAGTTCCCATCACAAAAGGTGAAGCCTTGTATGAAAATCTTCTGCGACCGAAGATACTTTTCTGCAATCAATCAGGTTCTACTGTACAAATAAGATACACAACATATCTCGAAGGTATGAGTTCCAGAAGTGAAATATCGCAATGTTGTCTCAATAGTTCGAACAGTCACGGGCAATTTTTAGTTCAGCTAAATGACTAAGGAAGGGTCCAACTCTTCAAAATAAGCTGCTTACATTAGTAGATGAATAAGTGATCTGGGGTTTACACGGCAGTGGAACTGTAAAGCGAGGTGTTCTGAGTTATAAAACTGTACGTATAGTCAGAGTTACCAACGTGTCGGAGGTACATACTGCCTCCTTCTTCAGGGCCAGAATACTTCCACCTCAGCATGAAAGCAATCCATTTCTTCAAAATTTTTCTAACTGCCTGCCAAACAATACGGTGTCATTACAAGACTATAGCAGGAACAGGTAGGCAATTGAAATTTGGTCACCCCCTGGTTACTTTTTTTTTTAAAAAAACCTAATGAATTGTAAGTTCGGTGGCACACGTCCAGCGGCTCGTCATCAGTTCTCCTTTGTTATTCCAAACCTCAGACCGCCCCACTGTTTCTTCTCATTGTGAGGCATCACGCAAAGTGCATACACTACCTGCACTTGTTTGGCAGTGCGATCTTGGCCGTCATTCGAAACACCAGCTTTTTATATTAATTTCTTGCCTTTTCAGGCTGCAAGAACAGTGAATGTGTATCTTTAAACGAAAGGATTTCATATCAGACAACGATAATGATCTTAATCAAAACCAGATAGTTAAAAGGATGAACAAATAGCTTCGCACAAAAGTACACTGTGGTAAAATCTCCAACTCTCATTCAGAGAAACACCATTCGAATTCCTGCCCGAAACGGCATGCTACAGGGCCTAGACTCTCATCGCGGAGGCCAGTTCTCGTGAGACCTGTGGACAAAGTGTCACTGGCACGTGTTCTTTCTCACATTATTCCATCGATGATCAATAATCATACAGGCTATATTATCTTAGCAGCCGACGGTGTCAAATAACACACTTAAACAAAGGAACTGAATAATGAACTGTAAGGATGTGAAAGGAAGTGACGGTAGCCAAATAATATGAGGTAGTATCCCCTCAGTTCACTGGCAGAGCAGAGGAAGGGTACCAAGAACCTCAGTCAGCATAGCCGGTTCCCGGGGGGAGATATGAACCCATAACCTCCTGAACAGGAAACAACAGTGCTAACAATTCGACATCAACGTCCAGTTTTTCAGTTCAGAAAACGTTATGAGAACTATATGATGTTAATTATCATTTATACACTTCCATATTGGAAGAAATGTTGGCGAAAGTTACAGATTATAAAACGCCACGATCTACAGCTGAGATTCCATCTGCAGGAAGGTCACCACATTTTACCTGAAAAATTGTCTCCATCGTCTTGCCTCAATATTTAAGGCACAGTCGGTTTCCCAGAAAGCCACGGGTACATTCATGTTTTATAATCATATAACACTTCACTTCCCAACTGTCACACGTCATTACTTACTGCCATCAATTGAAGCAATTAATAAGGTTAATTTAAATTTTGTACAACCAATACCTGCACAAAAGCTGTATATTTCTGCAGTAGAAGTTCCGAGCGTTACACTTGTATTGATGAAGAATTGACAAATCTTAATGAAAGGTAAAAAAATGCTGCAAATCAGGTATTAGGGGCAAAAAGTAAAAATATCGGAGCATTAAAAATATAAAATCAAAATAAAGAACCATAAAATAAACAAAAGAAGCGTTCGTAAGATATACTACATGCAGACAAGGTTGGAAGCAAACGTATAACACTTGTACAAAACAAAGCATTTTGGCACAGGCAAAACTGGATAAATCATTTGGATCGAACGAATGAATAAAAGTTGCCAGAACGATTCAGCAGTATAAACCGAAAGGACGTCAAGACCGAGGAAGTACTGGGAAATGATGGAAAAGGACAAAAGAGGCTAAACTGCCTGCACCATTAAGAAAAAAAAAAAAAATGAAACCTTATAGTACGTGGCGTAGGTAAGTCCCTATATAGGTTAGGCTATGCGATGGACTGCCGAAGAACCGGTGTTCGATACCTGGTAACGACATATGTCACATTGCCTCTAAGGACCCTTCCAACCTCCTACTCAGTGCGTACCGGGGAACCTTCCCTGGGGTGAATCGGCATTTTCATCTAGTGCCGAAGATCAAGAACAAATGGAGTAATACCTCCACTCCTCCATACGTTGTCGCAGCGTAGTACTTAAAGCCGGAACAATGTAGTCTTTTAGACTAAGTGAACAAGACTTCAGGTATTCGAACGACTACCATGTTGGTACATAAGATGGTAGGGAATTTAAATATTCAATGAGCTGTAGCATTTAGTGATATGAAGTCAGCACCAAGTTTCGTGAAACCCCCATAAAATTGGCAGTTTTCAGTACAGACAGACGTACACACAGACACAAGGGCACGATACCATAAGCACATCGTACTTACAAACGAAAATGAGCTCAAAATAGTCATTAAATGCTGACTATATCGTGAGCCTATCTTCGCCTATGAAGACATGAATGTCGAGATCTGTAACACGTGCGAAGACAAAAGAAATCTCTGTACGGACTTCGAACCAGAAAATATTGTTA
>Ga0123352_10004048_pt1 | contig 21468 bp, 14 predicted proteins | sample TergutLab28metaG_FD_89700 | JGI IMG/M metagenome (GOLD analysis project Ga0123352, IMG submission 89700) | Labiotermes labralis P1 segment gut microbial communities from Petit-Saut dam, French Guiana - Lab288 P1 | ecosystem: Host-associated > Arthropoda: Insects > Digestive system > Gut ...
GACAATTGGCGAATTAATATGGTATCATCTAGTGAAGGATAACTACGAATTATCCTGTGTTGGGACAAGAGGTAAAACGCGGTGTAGCTGCAAGAAATGTAGTGTTGTAGAAAGGGTTTTGGCATGAAAGACGTCACAATACAGTTATATTCTGCTAGAGTACAAGAGCAGTTAATGGTGTTTTACCAAAAAGTTTTTAAGGAAAATCATCGGAAACTTGATTTGCACGGGAAAGATAGAGATTTGAAAGCGATTGAAACGCAATATATGGCAGATGGTTGCTTTTGGTGTGCCATAGATACTAGAGGTAACATAATTGGAACACTGGCTCTGAGGCCATTGAGTGATTGTCATGAAGTACGGCGTTTTTTTGTGCTGAGACGCAAACATAATAACGGCATTGGGACAACACTTTTATCAACCGCAATCAATTATGCAATAAATAACAACATATCAGAATTAAAAGCCGCGACAATGGAGGAAGGAACAGCGGTGCATCATTTATTCGCAAAGTATGGGTTTGTAATAACAAAACGCTATAACGATAGCGCCGGTGATGTTTTTTTTAAGCTAAAGCTAGACTTAGCGTATAAATATAACTTTAAATTAGATAAGCTTAAGAGGCATTTCCAAAGTTCTTTGATTCTAAATCCCACTGAAAATATTCCTATGTACGATGACAAGGATAAGACTGCATTTCTTGAAGGTTTATATGTAAGTGAACGCTTCAAAGATTTAAATGATAAAATAATTTTCGCAGGGCGAAATGAATATATTAGCTTTTTTGAGAGCTTAAAGTTCAAATGGGCAGATATGTTAGGCGCTTACGATGTCGACTTAAAGCCACTTGCTGGACTAAATGCCCACTTAGTTTTATTTTTATGTATTCTTCAGCCCGGGGAAGTTGCAATGATACTCCCAGAAATCTGTGGGGGTCACTTTTCCACAGAGAAGATTTTAACCAGCCTAGGAGTTCACGTTTTGCATATGGAGCCGGATATTATAGGACAATGCGTGGATATCGGAAAAACAAGTGACCTAATTTATAAACATAACCCACACTATATATTTGTAGACCGGAGTGAAGGGCTAATATATGAAGACTTTTCATGGTTACGCAAATTTGACAAACCTTATAAAATCTTTGATGCCTCACAATACTTGTCGCAAATTTTGCTAAAAATGTATAACTCGCCATTTGACATGGGTTTTGATATGATAGTCTCTACTCTTCATAAAAATTACCCCGGCCCACAGAAAGGTATGATAGCCGTTCAAGAAGACGATACAGTTTGGAAACGATATGTTGAAAACGCCAAAACATACATTTCAAATACCCATCCACTTTCTATTGCACGCTCTTTGCTACCATCTATCTCATCAAGCAAATTTAGAGAATATATAGATGAAAGCGCATTGTGCACAAATAGACTAGAGAGTGAATTGGAGCGTCTAGGTATTCCTGTAGTTTCTAAGAAAAATATGGGTGTGCCAACGTTACATACATGGATATTGTGTCCGACTAAGGAGGATAGCTATCAATACTACTTAAAGCTTGAACAACTGAATTTACTTGTTAACTATAGATTATTGCCATATAATTTAGGCTATGGGTTGCGTATAGGGACCACTGCGGCCGTTCGATGTGGTCTTCGTTCCAAGCATATTGGCAGTCTAGCTCGTATTATGGCTCAAGCCTATTATGAACCTATCACGCCATTACTGAAAAAACAAGCACAAAGATTTATTTCTTCAATAAATCATTGAAGAATTATTGGATAAACCTTTAGCACATCTAAAACATATTGCTTTGGTAAATTGTTTTGTTCCCATCGATTTATTATTGCGTTTTTAACTTCTTCCTCTTTGGGGTAATTCTCTTTTTTCGAAAATAGAGCCAGCAGGGCATTCAAACTATCCTCTGTTTTTTCGTTTGTAGTAGAGGTGAGTAAGTTGTATAGGCAATATATAAAATCTAATCTGAAAATACCATATTTATTGTCATATTCGTCATATATGCTTCGTCCACGGGTATAGTTTTCTTCAATTTCTTTTTCAAAATAGGTTATCAGACCTATATCATTATTTAGGTTACTAGGGGCGATCATAAATAATTTCATGAGCAATGTACAACAGAACGCTTCATGGACAGAAACATTATTCATTTGAGAATGAATGTAAAATGACTTGATTTGAGCCAATGCTTCATCAAAATCAAAATTCATTGCAATCATGTTTAATTCAAGTTTCTTTATTCTAGCAACCCTAAGGGATTTTTCGCCCTTATATGGCGAGCTAAATGCCTTTTCATAGAATATTTCTGCGCTGAGCTTTAAGTCTTCTAATTCATAACTTGAGTTGTCACCTATTAGAGATAGTGGAATATTAATGTATTGGATTGTATTTGCTTTTACATGTAAATTGTAAAAATAAGTATAGCGAATACTTCCTTTTACATCTACAGAGCGAAGAAAATCTCCATACTCTTCGCAAAGAGTATTGGATAAAGGGGTCCCTAATATGTGTAAACAGCGTATTTCATCTGAGTAGCAACGCTGGATAAACGTGTTCATTCTGTCATTATCCATATCATGACTTCTTGCGAGTTTCATGCGCAAAATTCCAAATTCCTCTACAGGAAAAACTCCTTTTTCTGTCATTATGTGTAGATCCCAATATTTTGCATATAAAGAATAAATGCCACCTATTGCGAAAAGCTCTTTTATCCACGAATTTATTAATTTCATATTTCCATCTTGCGGATTTCCATGATTAGCTTCAATAATCCGTAATTGTAATTCTGCTTTCCGTTTTTCTAATTTTTGAGTTGAAATTAAGCTTTCATAATATTCCACTGCGTTTTTATGGTTTCCGATATTAAAGGAAAGGCGTGCTCGTTCATATAAAAACGTTCCTGCCTTTGATGGTGTTATTGCAATAATGCGCTCTAGCTCGTCGTGCAAGCTATTAAAGTTACAATTATTAATAGCTAAATGAAAAAGATCTAAGCGCATTTCTTCATTGAACCCATTTACCACTCTATCATTGCACTTTATTAGGCAGAGCCATCTAGATTCGCCATGAATGCTTTTTGTTAATATAATCTTTTTGAGAGTTTCATTATACGTTAAATCATTGACAAACATACTTTCAATTGTCTCAATTTCTTTTTTTGTTCTACAATAAAAGTAGTTATTGTTAAATGGAAAGGGAACAAAAAGGTTAAATGCCTCGAGCGTCTTTAATGATTTGTTTAACCTTCTTCCGCTGAGCTTTAAAGCTTTTCGTAAATCTTCCTTCTTTGCAAAAATCGATGAGCGAGTTAGAAAATATAGTGAAAAAAACACTTCACGATCAGCTGGGCTTAACCGAATAAGATAACTGAATAAATCCAAATCATGCTGGACAGAGATGATGTTTTTATTGAAATCACTGATAAGCAAAGCTTTCGTCAGATCTACATCCTCATGTAACGTATTCTTCCCAGTAATATCTTCAATAATAATGAATAAACTTTTTTGTGAACTAAAAAGCCCTATATTATCTTTTAGAAACTCAGACCCTAAACACTCAATATTATCTATAACAACTATTTTCCCACTAAATTCTTTGATGCGGGTGTTCTTCGGCTTACTTATTGAGAAAAGGTCTAGAATTTCTTCTTTTTCACTTGTACAATCAATAAAAACAAGATTATCTGGCCAAGGCATTTCTTCCCACGTGCTACTATTGCTTATCATATCCTTTAAGAGATATAACACCGCAGTGGTTTTTCCTTTATCCACTTTTCCAAAAACATAAATGAAACGGTTTTTTTGCTCTAATCCATAAATTAATTCGCAAAATTTTTTCTGAAAATCTGTGAGTTCAAATTTATCATTCGAGTGAAAAAAAGAATGTTCAATAAATTGAAATGCATAAAAGACGATGGAAGGCTTTCTTTTTAATACTAACACCAAATCACTTGCTGAAAAAAGTGACCCGAGAGCAATGAGTAAAATATACCATGCGCTTTGATATGGCTGTTCGGCAGAAAAAATCCTTATGAACAAGATAAAAAGCATAGCTAATATTATAACATTAACTATGCGGGAAATTAGATTCATCACTCTTTTGCGCTTTTTGTTTATAATAGTTGCATTCCTAATAATCATATTTACCTCTTGTCCCAACACAGGATAATTCGTAGTTATCCTTCACTAGATGATACCATATTAATTCGCCAATTGTCAATAATTAACTCCATTGTCAATAATTAACTCCATGTTTCGATGTTAATTTTATTCCTCGGATGCTTTTCCGTTAAAATTTGGCGCTGCTTCTCCGTTGAAACTTGTGTGTAAATCTGAGTCGTTTGAATTGAACTATGGCCAAGCATGCTCTGGATATAACGAATATCTACATCTTCTTCCAGCAACAATGTCGCAAATGAATGACGGAACATATGAGGTGTAATCTTGAGCAATATGTTTGCTTCAGAGCAGAGGTTTTGAATCAGGGAGCGAACGGATTGCTCTGAAATCCTAGATGATAAACGATTAACAAAGAAGTTCTCGCAATAATCGGCTTCTGATACTCTGTGCTTATAATATTGGCGAAGCAGTGTTAAAGTGTCAGCGTGGCCAATTTGAAGAGTTCGTTCTTTTTTACCTTTTCCGATTATTCGGATACTACCATTTTCTAAGTTTATATCCGCTGATTTAAGCGAGCATAATTCAGATACTCTAGCCCCTGTGGCAAAAAGCATCTCAATAATTGCAGCATTTCGTAGCGTGACGAACTTTTCATGCTGAGTTTTTGCACGAGAATGTCCTTTATGAGCAGCTGATAAGATTTGTTCAATAATATGAACTGGTATAACCCGTGGCAGAGTCTTTGGTTCTTGAAATTTAGTTTGAATTTTTCGAAACGGATTTATATCTATGCATTCTTCAAATTCCAAATAGTTAAAAAATGCCCGTAGGCTAGCAACCTTTCTTTTGGCAGTTCTGGGAGCATAAAATTTATGTAACTCTGAAATATATGAGCATAATACCACTTTTGTTAAAGAGTTGCTTTTTGCTCGATTAAAGTAAGAGATGAATTGCTGCAGGTCAATAGAGTAGGCTTTGATTGATTTTTGGCTGAGTTTTTTCTGGTTTCTGCAATAAGACAGGTAACTTTGGACTTCTTGTTTGATAATCATTATAATTGTCTCCTCATAAAGTGTCTTGTTTTGCGGGCAAGGCTTATCAATGAATATTTTTACATAGCCACTAGAGGGCTGTCAATGAGCAATGATTGACATGATAAAGAGCATAGCTTTTACACTACGCTCTTTATCTCTGTTATGCACATTAGTCGTATAAAATCATAATCTATGAGAAGACCACATCACATTACGCTATCTAGGTTACCTTATCATCTCTTTGCTTGAGTTTGTAATGAATTACGTTCGGGTCAATGCCAGGTGGAGTAGGCTTAAATAGGCCTTTTTTGCCACTTTTCTGCAACGAATATTTTGTAATTTGAAATTCTCGCAAAGATTGAATATCAATTTCATCTATCAGTAGCGCTGAGTTCGTCCCACCTTTAACGACAATTATATTTTGTTCAACAGTTTGTTTGGGCTGAGTAATCCTGCTGTCTCCATACTCAGATGTATTGACTTGAACACAATAGCAATGCAAATCCCGTGTCAGTGATTCCACGATATTTCCGAAATAATTTGTATCCTTGTTATATTCAACTGCCACAACCATATCTGCCCATGACATGAATTCAGAACGGTCTTTGATATCGGTTAGCTCATAGCAGCAGTATACAGGGAAATAGCAGTCATTCCAGCGATATAATGGGCGCATTTTTGTTTCTTCAATAGCCTCAAACCCATATCCCTCAATAATTCTTTTTTCTTCGGGAGAATAATACTTTTTCAATTGAAAGAATATAGCAGAGGTAGGAATGGTATCATGATACTTAAATGGAAGTATCATGGCGGTGTAGTTATATACACTCTTGCCAACAATCATATGCTCTACGCCAGTGATGATCGCCAAGCCTTCACGAGCGGCCTTTGTCGCTAAAGAAGGCAGCCATTCAAATGGAATGTAGTTCTCAGGAAAAACAAGCATATCTGCGTTTTCAACAATGGCTTCGTTCACTAATTTTGCTAATGCTTTGTAACGCTCGCTTTTTCTGTTTGGTTTCCTTCCCTTTAATGCGTTCTCTAAATTCCATACCCCACCGACACTAACGTTTGCAATGGCGATTTTTATTTTGTGATTCTTTTTATCCCCAACAGATAGCAAAGCAGGTTCACACACAGTTGAAGCTTTGTCAACACTTACAGAGCCGATGTTAATTGGAGGATTTTGGCTTTCTTTGTGTATTGCTTCTATGTAGTTTTTATGTATTGCTTGTTGACTTTCGTCGCAATTGCAAATCATATTAATAAACATATCTATGGCGATATCTTGTGCTTGACGAAAGTATGGTAATAAGGTATCATGCGTGGAATTAGCAGCAGTGGGATTATCACATAAGAACTTAAAACTTTCAGAGAAATCCGTAAAGTTCACATCAGGCTCATTTGAAGGGACAATTATATTTTCCATGGGGATTGATATGACATACTTATTGCTCATGCGCGTATCAATATATGCTCTGCGTAAGCCTATTTTAAGTGCAATATCACAATCTTTGGTTTTGTTAACACTCAACAAAGGCTCTTTTGATTTTTCGCCCCATATCAACGACAACACACGATTTAGGGTTGCGGACAAATGAAGTATCAGGCTATCTTGTATGTTTTTCACCTCTATACCAGTGCCAGCTCTATCTTCTGGTGTGAATGTAAGTGCCTTAATTGCTGTTTTAATTCGCTCTGTGAATTTTGAAAACCCCACATAGTCTTTATCTGTGATATAAATTTCAAATACGCGCTCCCATAAAATATAATACTCAATTAACTCCCGGTCATTGAACATCTTGCCAATTTTACGTGTGAACTTCTTGGCATTTCCATCATCAATTAAACGGCTCACTATAAGGTATTTGCCAAGAAATTTTGACAACTCGTATTTATCCATTACTATATCTTTGATGCCGCGCAACTTATTTATTGTCGCGTCATTTTCCAGGCGGTAAAAGTAACTGAAGTCATCCTGTGAAAATGCTTCTCCTATTTCTGGCATGAGACGAAATTCGCTGACGTTTTCGTAAATCTCTTTTTTGAATTTATTTATTAATGCAGTTGAATTATTTTCAGAAAATAATGCGATAACGCGGGTTTTATTTTGTTCGAATTCAAGATTACTTTCTAAAGACAAACAAAAAGCTGCGTTTACTTTATAAGAAATATCAGAGTCTTGGTTATTAGTCGTCCGATTGTTTTCCGTTTTATAGTTGCTCTTATATGAGTCTTGATCTACAAAGGAACGAGCATCTTTTCGTCGTCCCTTTCCAAGATAGTAGTCAATAACATAATCTTTTGAGAGATCATTTCCCCTTGCTCTTTTATAGATTTCGCTATTTTTCTCGACCTTTTCAACGATGATAATATCATCAACATAGCGACCATAATAACTCGGATTCCAGAAATCCAGTATACCTTTATCGAAGTTAGATAAACACCAATTAGCAAGCACTGCCGAAGGCAAGAACCCGATGGGAAGGACATTACCGCTACAGTCTACCGAACTATTACGTAGCTTCTGTGTATAGCTTTGTATTATTGAAAACATGGCTAAATGAAGGCTTTTCTTTTTTCTATCATCTTCATCTTTTATTATATCATTAAACGCTTCCGCAGTAACGCCGGCCCGATAGTAGAATCTTTTCAAATCAAGGGTAAGAATCAATGTATCATGACCTTTACTTAGTAAATCCTCAGCACAAGAAAGACCATCATCACGCCACAATGAATATTGAGCGAAGTATGGCTCAAACAACGCGGGCGAGTCCTTAATGATACTCTCGTCTTCGTTCCAAATGAGCTTTTCTCGCAATCTATTACCACGCGAATTTTTAAAGCAAGATTCGTCCAAGCCTTTGCCAAACATCATAATCCATAGAACACCTAAGATGTGTCCACTAACATCCATGTTAATAAAATGTTGTTGTTCAGATACGATTGGCTTTTCCTTTGGATTTCCAACACTGATTACATTTCGATCAATATCCTTATTATCATCTTTATGGTTGAGCTTTGTGTCTTTCATCTTTTTCGGAAAGGACAAAACCGAAATAGACAAAAGAATTTCTTGTATAAGCGGTGAGTCGTGGTCTAATGAGGCGTCATTATACGCATTCGCTATCTCTTGCAGCTTGGCCTCGAAATCAAAGCTTGACTCAAATGCAACCACTCTATCTCGAAGCGGTAAAGCGGTTTTATCAAAATAAACATGAGCCTTTAGTTTGCGGAATGCAATTTTTACTAAGTCAAGAGTTTCGGAATTACCTCTAATCATACTAAACGTCTCCTGATGTATTTTGTTCCTCAAGTCAGGGCAAACCGTAAATATTTGCCATGACTTATTATATCGAAAAAACACAAAAAAAGCAATCATGACCTATTGTAAGAAAAACAACGAGTTAGCGCTGTAGCTAATAAAGTGACATCTCTCCGCTTCTTCCTGTATCTCTTGACACTCACAGATTCTTTTTCGAAGATCACTTTTTATTGCTCTGACCTTTTCTGATAGTTTGTTTGGAAGGGGCGTTTTGGCGTTGCATATCCGCCGTCATAATATCAATGAGCTTATGAAAAGATGAATGGAGTAAAAGACAGAGTATGTAAGCAAAGGTTATGATGCTCTGCACTTAGGCCAATTGGCTCTAAAAAAGAGCGGTCGGTCTACCCTAGTCCTGAGACAGTGAGAAAGCCAAAAACATAGGCTCACAGACAACAAATCCTGATAACTCCAAAGGTTAACTTACACAGAAATCTCGCTTCAGGGCGAGGCAGTTGAAAAGACAGCGTGTAATGCTAATTGAAATTAGCATCGGCAGTTGCGGCTGATGAGTAGCACTCACAGCGACAGCAAGTCGGCGTATTGTTTTTCTTTTGCCGAATTGCGTTTTCTTCTTTAAACGAGAGAGCGTAGGAGCGTTGAGAGAAGGAGAATTTGAGCAGTATAAACGACTATCGGTCGTTATACTGTTAAAACGCCCCTCTTTACCCCTCTCTTTTCAAGTTAGAGAAGCAAACTGCGACAGTCGCTGCAACGATTGTATAATCGTCCGAACCGGCTCACAGAGCTGGTTCGGGTAGCCGAAAGGCTGGTTGTTCCCAATTCAGGGGGAGCAACGAACGGTGCGCCCGGAAAAACACCATGACCCTCACAGAGAGGTGAAAGAGCGCGACATAAGGAAGCTTGCAGCTCCGAAATGCCTGCCATCTGAACGTAAAACCTATAAATAAAACTCTATGCCAAGGGAGGAGTCTGCCTATATGAGAACCAAGCGAATAGATCAAGAAATCTTCGACATCCTTCAGCGCCAATTTGAGCGCGGGAAGGGTGTAAGTCGTCACGCCGTAAAACAAAAAGGTGTCTTTTCAGCACAGACTAATATGATTCATTCCAAACGGACTTTTCAAACCTACCGGCAACAAGGCAAAGCGTTTGCAAAGTACGCCCGCGAAACACTCGGTATTCGTAAACTAAAGGATTTGAAGCTAACTGACGTTGGGCAGTGGCTCGAGTATCGTCAAGAATGTGGTGACAGCCCATACACACTTAAAACCCGTGCTGCTGCAATGGCAAAGATTTTGCAATGCAGCAGTACGGGTTTTGGTTTCAAATTTCCTGTGCGAAAAAGTGAAGATATAAAACGCTCACGAAATGCAGTAAAGATGGACGAGCGATTTAACGAAAAGAAATATGCTGATATTATCACTGTTGCCAAGGGTACTGGAATGCGGAGAGTTGAGCTACAGCGATTGGAGCCATCGCAGTTGGAATTTCGAGATGGACAAGCCTACATTACTGAGGTTCATGGTAAAGGTAATCTTGTTCGTACCATTCCTGTGTTGAAAAAATACAATGATGCGGTGGTTGCCATATTCAATAAATGTGTTTCTGCAAAGGTCTTTCCTAACAAAATCCAAACTCATATTGATGTTCATAGCTACCGAGGTGAATATGCCAAGTCTATGTATGAGCAAATAATCGTTGATAAAAAAGCGGCTGGCAAAGATATCAAACTGGATTATCATACCCGCGGGGCAGTAAAGATTTCAGTAAGTCAGTCGCGGGAGAGGTGAGTAAAGCACTGGGACATAAGAGGATTGGCGTTATTATTACGCATTACCTTAAACATCATTTCGGCTAAGTTGCCCTCCTCTCCTTTTCTCGCGACATTTCCAATTCCTCAAATCATTTCTATTGGAGAGCGTGCGAGCAAGGCGAAAAAATTGTGGGCACACAGTATGACCACTGAAACACCATAGCGGTCCTACAGTATGGACAAGATCGGTAATACAGATGGACCATTTTGAATAGCATTCAAAAATAACACCCAACCAGAAACGCAAAACACATACTATCTATGTCCGAACAAAAAGCTAAAGATAGACACAAACAAACCACTGATTACTTCGAAGATTTTGCGTTCCTGCATGAAGTTGAATTTTACAAGCTCGGAAGATTTTTCAGATGCGTCAGAAAGGCTTCTCATGAGCATCAGTCTTTTACCGCCAACGGATGGCAGAACAACAAAAATTAACTTCGACACTAGGGCAGAGTACAAAATCAGGAAAACCACATATTTGGTGACGTCGCGTTATGCTGAAAGCGGCGAAGATTTGAGAACGAAAATAACACGAGTATTGAAACAAGGCTTAGACGAAAAAACTGTGGTGGAGTTTGACGCAGTTAGATGAGCAGTGTTACAATAGTGGTGTAAGCATTGCTTATCTGACTGCGGGAAAGGAGGAGTATGCAGTTAACAGCAGAGAAAATCACCGCTCTGTACTTGCGCCTTTCGCGTGAAGACGAGCAGAATGGAGAATCCAATAGCATATCGAACCAGAAGTCTATGTTGATGGATTACGCGAATAAGAACGGTTTCAAAAATGTCCGCGTTTTCATTGATGATGGTGTTTCGGGCGCGACCTTCAATCGCAATGGTTTTCAGTCTATGCTGGAATTGATTGAAGCTGATAAAGTTTCTACAGTTATTGTGAAAGATATGAGCCGTCTCGGACGCAATTACATTGAAGTCGGGCAGTTTACTGAAATCGTATTTCCACAGCATGATGTGCGACTGATCGCCATCGTAGACAGTGTGGATTCCGATCAAGGTGAGGACGATTTTACGCCATTTCGCAACATTATCAATGAATTCTACCTCAAAGAACTCAGCCGCAAATTGCGCTCAAGCCAGCGGATTAAATCCAAACAGGGCTATGCCATCGGGCATCCACCCATTGGCTACAAGCGCGACCCGGACGAACCAAAACGGTGGATAGTTGATGATGAAGGTGCAGAAATCGTTCGGCGCATTTATAACTTAAGGATTCAAGGTTATAGCGTGAATGACATTGCTACATCTATGAGACGAACGAAAATTCTAAATCCAACAGCATATGCCAAAGAGAAAGGGTTGCGCAATTTCTCAAAAATCACACGCGGCGACACTTTCTGGGAACATCAAGTAATCAGCCAAATTCTCAAAAATCGAGCATACCTCGGCGACGTTATAAATTTTCGTACTTATTCAAAATCATACAAACTCAAGGCGCGTCTGCCGAATCCGGAAGAAAATTGGGAAATCCACGAAGGCGTCCATGAGCCGATTATTGAACGTGATCTGTGGGAAAGAGTGCAAAAAACGTTTGGTGATACCAAACGACGAAAGCCAAAGCACACAGAGAAAAATATGTTTGCGGGATATTTGTTCTGCTCTGATTGCGGGGCGAGGCTGAATTACAAGTATACGCACGATAACCCGAATAACCATTATTTCTCCTGCCACAATAAGCGTCAGAATAACGGATTGTGCGCTAAAACGCATCATATCCGTGTGGATGCCATCACCGAGATAGTAACTCGCCATCTTTCCAGCATTCTGCGATTTGCCTCCCTATTTGAAGATGAATTTGTGAAAATTGTGGTGGGCGAGCAATATAAGCGGATTCAAATTCAGCAGCGAAAGAATCAAATCGCTTTGCATGAGGCGCTGGCGCGGGAGAACGAGCTTGATATCCTCTTTGAAAAGGTCTATGAGGATCAGGCTCTCGGCAAGCTAAATGAGGAGCGGTTTCTCAAATTGTCCGGAAAGTATGAGGATGAGCAATCTGCCTTGCGGCAGAATATTAAACACCTGCGCTCGATAGTAGAAGACGAGAAGACACACGAGATGAACGCTGATGGTTTTCTGCAACTCGTACGGAAATATACTAATGTGGAGACGCTTACGGCTGAAATCCTACAGGGGTTCGTAGATAAAATCGTAGTACATCACAGAGAGCAAGTCGGTCGTGAAACCGTTCAGCAGGTGGAGATTTACTATCGGATGGCTGGGCATATTGAGTTGCCGACGATGACGAAAGAGCAGGAAGAACGATTTGCAGAGGTGTTTGGGCGAGAGGAAACCAAAAAGGAGGGGTGAAAACTCTGCCAATGCAAACAAAAATAGCCACAATGAACAATTAAGTCCCTTATGGCTATTCGTGTTGGTACGAGCGAAGGGACTTGAACCCACACGTCTTTCGACACAGGAACCTAAATCCTGCACGTCTACCAATTCCGTCACGCTCGCATATCTGGTTCAAGTATAACGCATAATGACAGTATTGTCAAGAATTTTTGCGCTGAAATAAATAATATCATTCATGCGTTTGCCCTCCAATTTTCGTCTAACCAATCCACCGACCGCCGCAAGCCATCAACCGTCTTGACCTCAATCACGGCGCGGCAGTTATGTGTGTTTGCCAACACGAAATATTTTTGCAAATCCTGTTCGCCCTCGCCGAGCAACAAGTGATTTTTTCTGTCCTTGGCGTCATGAATGTGCATATGGCGCAGTTTGTCAAGATTCTCCATCACAACAACCACATCAGCAGCACAGCCCGCGCTGTGTCCAACATCAAACGTCAACCCAAACACAGGGCTTTCCAGCAACAAATCAAACGTCCTGGCGCGAAATTTCGCCTCCTGTAAATGCCACCCGTTTTCCAAACCGATGGTGATGTCGGCATCGCCGATGGCTGTTTCGCAAGCATCACGGAAAGCAATCAGCTTTATTATATACATATCAAGATACTTCTCATAGAGAAACACTCTTTTGTTCGGCAATGTAAAATGTACGCTCTTAAGCATGTGCATGGTCAGCATGTGAACATTCAGCTCTTTGGCAATGTCAATGATTTCCAACACCGTTTGCGTATACGCCATCGCCACCTTATCGTTAAAATCGCACGCATCAAGATTTTCGTCCAGATGAATCGTATAATAAACGCCATATTTCTGTGCAATTTCGGAAAAGTAGCCGACGTCGATAACATGGGGTTGATATTCGGGTAGGTTCATGTTCAACTCGATGAAATCGAGCCGCAATTCGGCGCACAACTTAGCATTTTCTTCCAAGCCGTTAAGTTCTAATAGCGTTGGCATTCCGTAGTGCATAGCAATACCTCCCCGCCCTCTTTTACAAAGAGAGTGACTCCGCAAAGCCAGGTGATTTTCCTGCCCGCAGGCGATATGTTATAAAAAATCGGGGCAACCTTTTCGTCACCCCGATTTGGTATACTAAGTACGCCGCTTAATTGGTAATTGTCTTCTCCGTGTCGATGTCAAACAAATGAATCTTATTCGGGTCGAAGGCAATTGTTACCACATCACCGACTTTTGCTGTTGAGCGCGGGTTGACGCGGGCAATAAAGTTATTTTCCTCACACGTCATGTATAGGTATGTTTCGGCACCCATCATTTCAGTGACATCAATGGTCATTTTAACCAACGCGTCCGGGAATTGCGCGATATAAGCCTCCTCATCATGCAACGATTCCGGACGAATGCCCAAGAATACTTCTTTACCGACATAGTCCATGACTTCAGGCTTGCGGCCTTTGCTGTCTGGCAACGTAATGCGCGTTTCGCCGAATTGCAGAATGGTCACGCCGCTTTCATCAAGCACAGTGGCTTTGACCATGTTCATTTGCGGTGAACCAATAAACTGCGCAACAAATTTGTTGCACGGTGTATTATACAACACTTGCGGTGCGGCGATTTGTTGCACAAAACCATCTTTCATAACAACAATGCGTGTACCCATCGTCATTGCTTCAATCTGATCATGCGTAACATAAATAAACGTTGTTTCAAGTTTTTGATGCAATTTTGACAACTCGGTCCGCATTTGAGCACGGAGTTTGGCATCAAGGTTAGATAGCGGCTCATCCAGCAGGAATACTTTTGGGTTACGCACGATAGCACGACCCAACGCAACACGCTGGCGCTGACCACCCGACAAAGCTTTAGGCTTACGATCGAGCAGATGCTCAATTTCCAAAATTTTCGCCGCTTCACTGACGCGGCGCTTGATCTCATCTTTGGGTGTTTTGCGCAACTTCAAACCGAATGCCATATTTTCAAATACAGACATATGCGGATAGAGTGCATAGTTTTGGAATACCATAGCGATATCGCGGTCTTTTGCCTGCGTATCATTGACGATTTTATCGTCGATATACAACTCACCCTCAGTGATTTCTTCCAACCCTGCAATCATACGCAATGTGGTGGATTTTCCGCAACCCGACGGTCCGACTAAAATAATAAATTCCTTGTCGGCAATATCAATGTTAAAATCACTGACTGCCGTGACATTGCCCGTATAGCGTTTGTAAATGCCTTTGAGTGACAGACTTGCCATGGGTTCTCCTCCTGATGTTCGCTTTAATTTTGCGCATTCTGCACAAAGATAATCAAGTATACCATATTGTCGTGAGTTTGTGAACTGCCGAAATAACCAAATTTTCGCACTATTTTTTGTGCAAGTTGACAAGAACGGATGTGCGCCAGTTTTAAATCTCCTTTAATTTCCTGTAATATCGCTGGTGCACAAAGCCGATTTTGCGATTGTTAATAGGTAAGGAGCCGGTCAAATGACCGGCTCCAATCCTTTGAATTTTCGCTTGGTTGCCGCACCGCCGCGCAGATGTCGCTCAGCCTTGTTAACATCAAGCACTTCCTTGACGGCTTTGTATAGACTTTTATTATACAGCGGCAGCCGTTCTGCGATATCTTTATGTACGGGTGTCGCTAATCAGAACGTCTTGGTCAAGACCTATATCGCTCAGAAGCCTTAGGTATACGTCGATTTTGCCATGCTCGTCCACCACGATTTTTTCGATGATCCTTTTCAGTTGAGCGTTGTTCATTTGCTCCATGTCAAGAATATTGTTGAGGTCGGTGAAAGTGTTGTCGAGGATTTTTTCAAGTTGGTCGCCTTTGCCGATGTTATACTTGACGAGTTTGAATTCGTTTTCGAGCCACTCGATTTCGGCATTTAGCGCGCCGGCTTTTTCGCGAAGTTCCTCGCGACTGATTAAATCATCGGTGTACATATCCATATACTTTTGCCGTGACTTTTGCGCCTTTGCGAGCTTGTCCGTCAACTCCTTTTCGTAGTTGATATTATCGTCTTTGGCGTGATATATGCGGTTAAATTCCTTGACAATATTTGCGATGACATTGTCTTTGCTTTCGAGAACGCTTTTGAAGTACGCCTTGATTTCGGCGATGAGTTCCACTTCGTCGATTTTGGTCAGATTATTGCAACTGTCCTTACCGTTGGCGTTGCGCCCGCTGCACACCCAACGGATATAGGTGTTTTGATACACGCGCTCAGTGCGACGAAAGCTGTACCCGCAACAAGCGCAGCGAATGACAGTCGAAAACAAGCGTCGATTGCTTTGCCGTTCATGACTGATATTAAACGCCGTATTTCGATTGGCAAGGATTTTCGCCGTTTTATCGAACGTCACTTGGTCGATGATGGCAAGGTCAGGGCGGTCGGTGACAATCCATTCGCACTCGTCTTTTTCTTTGCGTGTGCCGGTGAGGAAGTCGTCAATCTCTTGCTTGCCGTTGATGACTTTGCCGGTATACAGCTCGTTTGTGAGAATGCGTGAGATTGCATTTTGGCTCCACTTGCAGTTGCGTTTGGTACGGATATTCTCGGCGTTGAGAATTTGCGCGATTTTGTTCGCACCGAAGCCGTGGTTGTTATATAAATCATATATTCGGCGGACGATATTCGCCTCGAAGTCGTTGATTTTAAGATTGAAATAATCGCCTTTGGTTTTATCGTAGCCGAACACAATATTGGGCACACGTCCCTTTTGTGCGTTGAGTTTCTTGCCGAACTTCACACGCTTGGAAGTGTTCGCGCTTTCCTCTTGCGCCAACGCGCCGAAGATAGTCAACACAAACTCGGAGTTGCCGAGGACAGTCATATTCGCCGTTAAGAACATGGTTTCAATGCCGAGTGCTTTGAGTTGGCGTGTGGAGTTGAGCAAATCAACCGTATTGCGCGCGAAACGAGATATGTCTTTGACCACTACCATGTCAAATACGCCGTGGTTCGCATCACGAAGCAAGCGTTGGAACTCAACGCGATTTTTGATTTTCGTGCCGGAAATGCCCTCGTCGGCGTATATACGAACGAGGTTATGACCGTTCTTTTCGGCGTACTCGTCAAAGAATTGCTTTTGCGCGTCAAGGCTGTTGAGTTGGTCGTTTGTATCGGTAGACACACGGCAATATGCGGCGATGTTCATAGCATGTCCTTTCTTGCGACGACTTTAATTTCTGTTACAACTGTAATTTTAACATAGCGGTCGAAGTTTGTCAAGACTGATTTTGGGCTCGAATTAAAATTGTGGATAAGCGCAGAAATAATTCAAGTTCATTTATGTAATCAGAGATTGCTCCCTGCCAGCCGGTAAAATAAAAATCCCTCAACTTACATCAACAGTTGAGGGATTTATCGTTCGTGAGATATACTGCATGCTTTGGTGTACTTTCCATCGAGGATTTCTTGCTCGACTTTGGCTTTGGCGAGTTCGGCTGCGATTTTGAGCATCTCTCTCAGCGTTGTCGCCGGTGGGTTCGGGTCGTGGAACGTGATGTTCAGCTTGTGTTTGGTTTTGTTCATTGGCAACACTCCTATATTCATTTTTATGCCGGCGGCAGACAAATAATTCCGCCGTTTTTGGCATAGAAATACCTCGCGTGACGGGCGACACGCGAGGTATGTAAGGAGTCGAAAGTATAATTTTGCGGGATTTTCGTAAATGTTATGGTGTGATTTTGCAGAGAAAGGCGTTTAAGTTTAATATTTGCAGAAATTTCCGCAAAATTATAGTGTAATAATTGTTGATATTCCGCTTTTGGTGTGTTATAATTATCTTTCAAGGAGGAGATTGCTAATGGAAAGACTTTTAATGCAGGACTTAATTAAGTGGAAAGACAATGCAAACAAAAAGCCCCTTGTTGTGCAAGGGGTGCGCCAGTGCGGCAAAACTTATTTGATTGAGGATTTCGGCAAGCGCTATTATAACGATGTTTTTTATTTACGCTTTGACAAAGATGCCGATGCCGGGCAATACTTCGAAAAAGATTTAGACCCGAAACGAATCATCAAAGACCTGAGTGCAATGCGCGAAAAGGATATTAAGCCGCATGAAACCCTTATTATTTTTGATGAGATTCAAGAGTGCGGGAAAGCGGTTACATCTCTGAAATATTTTTACGAAGACACGCCCGAATATCACATTATAGCGGCAGGTTCGTTGCTTGGCGTTGCAATGAAGAAAGGAACATCGTTCCCTGTGGGTAAAGTTGAGTTCCTAACGCTTCACCCCATGAACTTTTTCGAATTTGTAATGGCTGAAAACACGATGCTTGCGGAAAGGCTGAATGAAGCCGCGCTTGATGGTGCTGAATGGATGAGTTTTAGGACTATATTGCTTGAAAAATACAGAGATTTTCAAATTGTCGGCGGTATGCCGGAAGCTGTTCAGTTATGGGTTGATACAAAAAGTATAGAAACAGTAAACAATAAACTGGATGAGATATTGCTCGGCTATCAAAAAGACTTCGTTAAATACGCCGACCCGAATGACTATCCGAAAATATCTGCCGTATGGCAATCTATTCCCAGTCAGCTCGGAAAAGAGAACCGCAAATTTATTTTCAGTCAAGTAAAAAAAGGTTGGCGCGCAAAAGACTTGGAAGACGCTCTGATTTGGCTTATCAATGCAGGGCTTGTTTATAAAGTCGAACAAATTGAAAAGCCGCATTACCCCATATCATCTTATGCCAATCATACATTTTTTAAATTGTATATGTGCGACATCGGTCTATTGCGCCGCCATGCAGATTTGCCTTCCGCTATTGTTTTCGAACACACGGATGGATATAAGGAATTTAAGGGGGCGCTTGCGGAAAACTTTGTGTGCTGCGAGCTTAAACGGATGTATGGCAAAATCAAGGATAAAAATTTATATTACTGGACAGCCGAAGGTTCTGCAAGGGCAGAAGTTGATTTTATTGTGCAAGATGATGTGAAGTACATCGTGCCGGTTGAAGTAAAAGCAGTAACGGCAAAACACGCTCGCTCACTCACGCAATACTGCAAAAAGTTTAATCCCGAAAAATCACTTTTGACTTCGTTGGATGAGATGAGCGAACGTCATTTGCCGCTGTATGCTTTTTGGAAATTTAGAGAATGGGTTAATCAATAATATTGAGGTAGCCCAAAACTACCAAATCGAGAGATTTGGTAGTGGCAAGCAAGGCGCCGCGGGCCCCCAAATCCGAAAATCGGATTTTCAGCGCAAGCGCTCTAAGCCACTTTCGTGTCTGCCAATGGCTGCGCCATTAAATTTCAACTTGCATAATTGGTCAAGCACTTTGCGAAATTGCGGAAACAGTCCTTGTATTTCTTCGCGCATTTTGAAAATCTCGTCAGCGTGGATACTGCCGGTTTGGTGAGCTTTCTTGGTAAGCTGGTTCAGATTATTTGAAATATTTGATAGTAATATAGTCACTTTTGTAAGCTCCAACCATTCAATCCGAATGATATAGCCGTCCAACACCATTTTTCGAATATACGCTTCGCAGTTTTGGATTTTTGTTTCCGTCATTTTTTCAGCGATGAGGTCACGCTCGGTTTCTGAAACGCGGAATTTCAGGCAGATTGGGCGTTTAGATGGTTTCTTGCTTGGGCTTTCTTTAAGCATTATATTCCTCCATAATTTTTTTATTTCCGTGTCGGTCGTGTCGATGGTGACGATGAAATGTATATACCCCAAACATCGTCACGATCGTCACGCTGTTTTTGTTGCAACAAAAACACGCCATCTCCTTTCAAGGGTGACGTAGTGGATTTCTTTGTTGCTATGTATCGGAGGCTACAATCATATACGGCACGGATATATATGAATTGTTCCTGATTATGAATAACAATTTTGCCCCTCACTAATAGGAGAAAAACAGCAGCCAAAACGGAACTTCTCATCAAAAAATCTTTATCTTATACTTATATGGACAAAAAACAGCCAAAAGTAAATGCGTTTTGAAAAGAAATTTTCACTTTCTATCTATATGGACAATAAACGGGCAAAAATCCCCCCAATCGGAAAAATAATTTCCATTCACTACCCTATACACAATAAACGGCGAAAAGTTAATGTGTTTTGAAAAATAAAATTTTGCCCTCTACCTATATGGATAAAAATCGGTTAAATGTAACCCCAATTTGAAAACTTACCAAATGAAAAATTTACAGCAAATTCCACTCGCAAAGAGCGCACGATTTGGAATTAGGCGCGGTTGTGGTGAAAGTAAAATTGCAAAATCGCTCGAATTATGGTATGATATAATAAGCTGATGGTAGAGAGGTGATACAGTTATGGACATCAAGAAACATCTTGTTCTCATCAAAGGCGAAGATAAAACAAAAGATGTGCGCTCTTTTCGCCATAACAACGGAAGAGTTGATGTAACATTTACAAATGGAAAAACATATCCATATGCCAAACAAAACTTTGAACTTTATAAAGACCCTGACTTGTTTTTGCCAAGCGAAGGGCTATTGCTCCGCAACGATTCCGTTATTTCAAATGCAAACCAAGCATACTTTTTCGCTCATCATGTGCGCGTAATTTATAATTCCGGTTATAGTGACTTGTTTGACCGCAGACAAGTAAAAATTGTTCGTTCTTGTTTAGAGGATAAAAAATCTAAAAACTGCTTTGAATACCTTAAACATATTTCGCGCGCTGTTGGGTTAAAGGATGAAAAAGGCTTCAACATATTAGCAAGCAGATATGATAAAATTAACTTTGTCCGCGAAGATAGTGTTCTCGCACCATTTTTAAGTGGCAGAATGCAAACATATCCTACACGAACCAAGACCCCGCCAGTTTACCCTTTTGGGCTTAACAACAGCCAGAAAACTGCGGTAGAAAAGGCTTTGTTGCATCCGCTTAGTATTATTGAAGGTCCGCCCGGCACCGGCAAAACGCAAACTATTTTGAACCTTATCGCAAATGCGGTGATGAATGGCGAAAGCATTGCGGTAGTTTCTTCTAACAATGAGGCTACGGGCAATGTGCGCGATAAGCTCAAAAAAGCGGGATTAGATTTCATTTGCGCTTATCTCGGCAACACCGACAACAAAACTGCTTTTATCGAAAATCAATCATCTCTTCCCGATTTATCAACATGGCAACTTCAAAAAGAGCAAAAGCAATCGCTTCATAGTGAGCTTCAAGATATGCTCACGAAGCTAAACGATATGCTTGAAAAGAAGAATGCACTTTCTGCATTACGACAGGAATTAGAAGCTGTTAAAATAGAGTACGGTCACTTTGAAAATGCGTGCGCCAATACCCTGCAAATAAAAACTATTCAAAATCTCAATTCTGACAGAGCGTTAGAATTGTGGCTTGTTTGCGAAGAAAGAGTAGCGCTTGACAAACCAATTGGATTTTTGGCGCGCCTGAAATTGTTTTTCCGCTTTGGCAAAAACGCGAAATTTATAAACATATATGGTGTCAAAGAAACAATTTCAGCTTGTAAAAATCAATACTATCTCCAAAAAAATAAAGAACTCGAAAAACAATTAGACGAAACAGAAAAACAGCTTTCATCATATTCTTTTGATAGAAAAATGAAAGAATACGCCGATATTTCAATGAAACTTTTTCATGCAGCTCTTTATGAAAAATACACTAAACACGAACGACGGTTATATGAAGCAGATGATTTATGGAAAAATTCCGAGCAGTTTATGAAAGATTACCCTGTGGTGTTAAGCACTACATATTCACTCCGCAGCAGTCTTTCAAATGATGCAATGTACGATTATGTTATTGTCGATGAAGCGTCGCAAGTTGATTTGGCAACCGGCGCACTTGCATTGTCTTGCGCTAAAAAAGCTGTGATTGTAGGAGACTTAAAGCAATTGCCA